>Ga0228711_1008162_pt1 | contig 14816 bp, 5 predicted proteins | sample MedpolnodulmetaG_2_FD_177996 | JGI IMG/M metagenome (GOLD analysis project Ga0228711, IMG submission 177996) | Root nodule microbial communities from Medicago polymorpha collected in Santa Monica, California, United States - brown nodules | ecosystem: Host-associated > Plants > Roots > Nodule...
AAAACTTTACAATCAAACTCTCTAATCATCTTCTAAAAGTAAATCAAATTAAACAACTCCCTGTTGGAACGATACTCTCTTTTTACTACTTCGGCAAAACCGTACACTTGCGGTTTTGCTCATCAGGATGCTTCCCCACCAAGCATCCTTCACATAGCTTCTTAGGCATTGAAAACTTTGGTAAACCAATCACCATTCCTTGTGACACCAACTGATTAAGAGATCTGAAATTCAAGTGACCAAACCTTAAATGCCATAACCAACTCTGCTTGTTCTCAACCATAGTTTGGAGACATTGAACTTCTGTAGAACTAATCAAGGTTTTGAAGGTTCTATTCTTTGATACAAGGGATCTCAAAACTTGCTTATTGCTTGCATCAAACAACTCAAGGACCTCATTCTTCATTGTTACTGAAAATCCTTTCTCAATATGTTGACCAACACTTAATAAGTTGCACTTCATACTTGGCACGTACAATACATCTTCAATGATTGCTGAACTGCCATTACTTCTTCTTATGACCATATTTTCTGCTCTTTCAGCTTGCAATGATCTGTTATCTGCAAGCCTGATCTTGCTTCTTCTTGTATCATCAAATTTGATCAGCCATGCCTTATGACAAGTCATGTGATTGGAGCAACCTGTGTCTAAGAACCAGGTTTCAGAATCAGAGCAATCTTCTGAAATTGTAGCCATCAAAACCAGAGGTTCACCATCAGAATCCTCTTGTGCCATCTTGGCTTCATCATTTTCATTATCTTTAGCAACTCCTTTTCCTTTATTGAACCAGCAATCCTTTGCAAAATGACCCCGCTTCTCACAGTTATAGCATTGCACAGATTTCCTATCTTGGAATCTCTTACCATCTTTCTGATTTGAGTTCCCTCCTCCACTCTTAGAGGATTCAGGTTTCTCACCATTTTTATGCTTCTGTGAGTTTGACCATGGACCTTTCTTCTTCTTGCTGCTATCAAACTTGCCTTTGGACTTTTCAGAGCCACCATGATTCTTCAATGTCTGAGCTTGTAAAGCCTGAATTGATTCTTGAACACCTCTTCTTTCAATTATCTTCAATTCATGAGCTTTTAAGGATCCTACAAGATCTTCAATCTTCATAGTATGAACACTCCCAGATTCTTGAATAGCAACTATAACATGATCAAAGTGAGGAGCCAAGGTTCTCATAACCTTCTCAATTACCATCTTGTCTGTGATGCTTTCACCATAATTCTTCATCAAGTGAACAAGATTATGAATCTTGGACACATATGGTGCTATCTTCTCGGAATCTCCCATCTACAGCAACTCATACTGCCTGCGCAAAGTCTGCAACTTTATGCTCTTGACCTTCTTATCTCCTTCGTAATACTTGACAAGAATATCCCATGCCTCTTTCGTAGACTCAGCATGAGCAATCCTATCAAAATTTGCATTATCCACCGCAGATTGAATGCAAAACGACGCCTTGCAGTCCTTCTTCTTCAAATCTTTGTGAAGAACCCATTGAGCTTCAGTTGCATTTTCTGCAAGCTCTGCGACGGCATCGGTAACCACCTCGAGACTATCTTGAAGACCAAACAAAGATTTCATCTGTTTATGCCACCTTTCCCAATTCTTTCCATCAAGAATTAAAAGGGAATTGGGGATGCCGTTTCCACCATTCATCATTGCAATCAGATGTGAAATCTACCCTGGATTTGTGACCTATACGCACAAGAACCAAAAGGCTCGTGATACCAATTTGTTGGTGCAAGCTCTTAGCTTTACACACATTGATGAGAGAAAGAGAGTTCAGAACGTTCTGAACTGTAATAAAGAATATAGAGGATGACGAGAGTTTTGTTTATGGTGAAAATTGTAAACTGTTATTGATTATGATAAAAGACTCTATTACATCAATTGAATACAAACAAGTACTTATAGGCTAAGTGAGTAACTTGCATTACAAGGCTCTAACAAACTAACTAACTAGTTAGTTACTTACTAACTAACCAACAAACATAGTTGGATTTATCCACAACATGTACTAGTAACTTGTATACCAGAAAACTCATTCCCAAGTTTCCAAAAATACAAGTCATTCGGAAATGTTTAAGCTAGTTTTCTAGAAGGAAAAAAGTTAAACCTGAAAACTTCAAACTAGGTTTCCATTTTGTAATTTGACACTTACTCGGGTTTCTTTCTCCAGTGTATAAGAAACCATTGAAAGAATATGAGAATAAATAAATGAAAATATGAAGGTTATACGACGACAAAATGGGTAATTCATGTAAAATATAGGGGTGACAGTATAATTTTTGGGGTACAAGGTAAAATGTTATAGGACGTCTTATTAGACTTTAGCAGCGTTAGTGGACTTTGAGTCAAGAGGATTATGCCTTGGCCCAATCCAAAACAATATCCTTCCAAATCATAGGCTCGTGGCTCAAGACAAAGACGTTCATTTTTTTGCCAATGCTATGTATATGTTAAGAGTTTTGATCCGTGAGACATGCTTCTATGGATATTTGGGTGTAACTTTGAAGGTACCACATGATCTGACCTTTCATTTCAGTGATTCTTTGAATTCTGCATGTAATATTAGCGCTTGTATGCTAGGCTCCCTGAAAAGTTGTTGATTTTGGTGATTTGGTCGTTTTTTGGCCATCCCACGAGGTGGAACCTTCGCGTGATAATTTTAAAATTATTCTAGAGAGAGAAATATTTTTCCTTCTTTTGGTGTTATTTTTCAACTTCTATAAGGTACGCTCTTAGAGTCTCTTTGCCTTTCCTCGTTCCCATCTCTTGATGTAGTTCGACCCATAGGAGAGAAGTAATGGGTCATCTAGGACTGTTTTTCAATCGTCCTTGTGTGTTGGTTAGGGTATGTTAGGATGATTGTTTTCAGAGTATAAGTATCAAGTATATAAGAGCAATTCTCCCTTTTCCTATCCAGTAGGAGTGTGTAGATGGAAGGAGTGATTAGTTCAAATGTAGACAATGCAAGCCTCTGAAAACATGGAGACAAATATTCTTGAATTGCTGGAAAAATCTAGGAGCTTCTTTTGTTGTACCGTGTTATTGACGCCTTTACGAGGGTTTATGACCACGTAGAGGTAGGATCTTCCGTATGTTGGGGAGTTACTCGGATTATGATATACGAAATAATTTTTGCAGACTTAGGTATTAGGCTTTCCTTTAGCAATTTCGATGTAGACCAAGCTTCCTTTACCTTTGAACTGATGACACACCTTTAACTCGCAACTAGAACACACTCACAAAAGTTGTTATTAGATACCACCTTATTCATTTACATTTTGTTTATTACATAAAGATGCTCACAATCAAATGCTCTCGGTATTGTTAAACTACATGCTCGATTCCCCCCGTTTAATGCCCCCTTCAAGCATGTTTTTACCATAAATCACCCCTCTTCGTTTGTTTCTCTCCACTTTGATCCAAATACGTGATTTTCACATAGATCTCAGTTGCTTTTTCTCGTGATTTCATCATATGAGTGTGTTGTTATGTTGTTCATTTCTTGTGCACCGTTGGTTTACCCATCTTTGTTGTAGTGTTCTTTATTCCTATTGAAAGATTGACTTCAATCATTTACAGATTCAATCAATGATTTGAGCGTCAATGTTGCAGATTCGGAGGCATGAGTGTTCTAGTCACTTAGATTTTATCATATTACAATTTGTAAGCATTTTGTAGTTGCATAACTTCGATGATCTGAGTTTATTTACAGATTCATCTTTTACGTTTTTAACAATGTTATTTGATGTAGTCTATCAATTTGCGTGCATAAATATCATTCCTTTATAAAAAAAAATATCAATTTGTGTGATAGCCATTTTGAGACCTAAAAATTGGTACAAAAATGGTATTCAGTATAAGATAGCAGCTATATAAACTGGTGATTGATGGGACATATGATGAGAACGCAACATACTCTTTCCTTTTTTAACAAAACCTTTCCTTCACTTCCCCTTTAAACTTGAAAACAAAGCCAATGACAAACAAAACTGAATGACAAATATATTTTGTTTTTGTTATATGAGTGAATTTTAAAATGGTAATATAAATTTTATAAGACCAAAAGAATGTTCTTTTTCTTCTCTAAAAGCAACTTGGAGAAACAACACACATATACAGACACACATGTGCATTTTTTTCTAGTTGTAACTGCATACACATTTTCTTTGGCCAATCACACCACTTCTAACTTGTTTCCTTCTTTAAAGCTCTACTGGCTTAGCAAACATTCAATGTATCAGAAAAATTTCTTATTATGGGACCTACAAAATAGTTGAATCTTAGTAAAATTCAGAATAACATGTCTAAGAAGAAAGAAGGAACTATTTTTCAAACTTGACATTCATTTTGAGACAAGATGAAAGATGGAAAATTTGCTACTAACAGAAGCATTACATTTATGTCAAAATGATTCAAACATAGTAAAATAAAAGACTAAGAAATAAATGCAACAAAAGTGAAGCCTCAAAGTGGTGAATTTACTATAAAAGATTATTTCATTTGCAATATAGGTGGAAATTTTAAAATAAGTTGTAAACATTGTATATAGCACTAAACTGAAGGGCTAAAATTCATTTACTATAACATTATGACAAATCTTATTACACATTATCAACCCTAGTACTCAATGCACTCTTGAAAAGAATGCAAAAACTTGTTCAATTCATATCCTTGAGGTTAGATTATCATAAATCAATGCTTTGAGGGTAAAGCAAAGCACTCACAAGCCTATAGCTGAAACAAAATTACATTTTCCAGAATCACATTAAATGTAAAATTGGAACAAACACAATCATCAAGTAATTAAGTAGTTTCAAGCTTATTTTCTGATTTTCTATTTCCACTTGTTCTTTCTTAAATGAATAAAAGTCTCAGAGACCAATATAGTGTGGCACAGTTGGCGAATAACTCGGTCCCTTCATGGACTTGATGTTACCATAATCTCTTGTGAACTTCCTATAAAAATACATGATCAAAACAATTAATCTCTTCGCCCCTTTAACATCCTTCGGAGTAACGGGTCACTCTTGCACACATTGAACCTTCTTGGGATCCCCCTACATAAAAAATAATACAACATAATTAACTAGAATTTGCCTTTACAATACATAATTGTGAAAACAGGTTAGCCCATTTGACTTCTTTCTGAAGCCTACAATCAAATAAATGAATTAAGAACCACTTGAAGAAACTGATAGGAACAAGCCTGAATTATCCATTGTTAAGTGAGCACTAAACAAGAAAATAAGAACAAGCCTGAATTATCCATTTGACTTCTAATCTACTGGTAAATGCCGCTTGCTCATTAAGATATTTCCAGCTTTCATCTAAACTCATTGGTCTTTAAAGGCAATATTCATTGCATTCGAAATTTAAATAATCTATTATTCTCCCAAATCAAAGACCAACCCTTAAAGAATATTCAAATTGTGAAATAATTTCTTGTTGGAGAACCAAACTTCAGAAAGTACATCGTCTACATATATTGAATATAAGACCAAACAAATTCATTTGATTAAGCGAAAGTAAAATCGTAAACAATAACCCATAGGAATAAAAAATCACTCAACCGTGCTATCAAATCAAAGTCATCAGACCAATGCAAAAATTCACAAATATATAAAACATATAGGAATTGATCACAAAACACGTTATAAAACATATATGAATTGACACAAATTTAAAAAGTGAACCGTCAAAGAAGAACATACTTTTAACAATATGAAACCAAGCTTTCGATATAATTCTTGGCGAAAACAAAACAAGAAATATTGTTAACTCTAGTTCTCTCTACTCTATTATCTTTCAAGTTATAAAGAACTGCTTGCTTTAGTGATTTGTTAGCCAATATGAGTGTACCGTTTGAAAGACACATTGGCCGCAAAGACTTCACATCATCAAAGCCAAATTGTTTAGTTTGAAGAGTCTGATAGCTAATTTTAAGAAATTGAGCCCAAGACTTTTCAACTCCGAATTCCGTCATCTTCCATATAACAAAATGAGTTTTCTCAAAATCATAAGAAAAACAAAGACAGTCCATCAATACAGAAATAGTTGGCTTAACAGATGGAACTTGATCAAACTCATGAGGTGGCAGCATCATTGTGTATGTCTCTTTCCGCATATCAAGCGACACAATAAAAAACTTCTCAATACGATGGTAAAAGTCATCAAAAGCAGTGTCACCGCCAAGGGCCAACCAATTAAGACTGTTACTAACATAAATACCACAATTCTCTTCCATACAACGAAAATTGAAAGGAACCATAGGAAAATTTTCAATGTCTCTCCAAACATTATCACCCAATGAGAAAACTCTAACCGTGATTCTTTTCACTTTGGCTTCACCGTCACCGTCGCGTAATGCCACCACTTTATAAGTGTCGGTTGAATTATCATAACCAAAGGCGAAGTGAAAACTGCAAGGGAGGAGATTGCTAAAATCGTCAAACGACCCTAATTTTTCAGAGATTGTTCTTATAGATGGGTTCCAGAAACGGAACCAGATAATTCGATAATTCTGATTATTGCTTGCTTTCCGAGAAGAATCACCTAACAAACACAGTAGCCCATTGCATGAACCAACAATCACTCTATTATATTTTAACCAGTAGTAACGATCATTGGTAAGTGTGATCAAGTTTGAAGGATTCTCCAGCAAACGATGAACGGAGATTGGTACGACACTAGTAAAAGAAAGGAGTGTAAATTGGGGGTTTTGTGAAGAACGCTTGAGATGTTTCTTGATGAAGGTAGGATGAGATATGATATTGTTCCATGACTTGCTTACAGATTTCAGTTGAACAAGAGATTTCACGGGAAGGAAAGAGAGAACTTCGGCGATAAGATCGTATGAGAAAACGGCCGCAGCTGCTTCCCGAGTATTGGACGGCAGCCGCAGTGACTTTCGGGGAACACTCATTAGAGGAAACTAAAACCCTTTTACAATCCTATTCTATGAGAATAATTGGGCATCCACTGGTTTTTTAAGGGATATATATACTACCAATACTAGGGTTGACTTTTTCTTTTTCCCGTTATACCCTTAAACATATTTGAACAAAAAAAATCTTTTTTAAGGATATGTTATTTTTTTGGTGTCAATCAAAAAGATAAGAACGTATATTAGATTTGTTATACTTTTTTGAAAGATATCATATTTGTTATATTGTTGGTATCGGAAAAACAAAATATAAGTATAGTTTGTTATAATATTTTTTTTGGTTACACTTTTTTTTTTGGTTACATAGTTTGTTATTATAATATGAAAGTGCAAAATATCTATTATCTATTCCTATATTTTTCATTAGAATCAAAATAATTTTAACCAAAATTTCATAAAAAATATAATATGTAATTTATATGTATTAGAGCAATAAGAACATGGGACTGACGGGCACAAAGTTCACATCTAAACGCTAGTTTTTTATAAGATTTTTTTAATGGATATATTCAATAAGTTTATTTTTTTTTAATAAGTTTATTTAGCTTGTTCAAAAAATAAGAAAAATAAGTTTATTTAGCTAGTTTTGTGTTTAAAAAATAAAGTTTTTAACATGTCTCTTTTGATGGTGTCCATGGTTCGAACCCTATCAATTGAGCTAAGCTCACAGTGACAAAGCAAAACATGTCTAACCTAATTTTCTCTATTTCATTGATAGTGAATTTGTGAGATGGATGTTTTCAGTTTTATAGTTGAAGTATATTTTATGAGAACACGTATTTTATGAACTTTAGATCCTATTTCATAGTCTCCTATGTATAAACTATTTTTATGAAGAAAGATATTTCCTATAAACTATAAGTTCTCTTCATAGGAGAGCTTATGAAACTGAAGTCCAAGGCTACGCCACCCACGGAATTTCAAGAACCTAAAGGAGCATGAGTCATATATTCTACAGAACGACGTTCTTGCCAAGGCTGTATGTCTTTTTTCAGTCTACTCAAGTCCAAACCATTAGGACCTCTTAGAGGTTCTAACCAAGGAGCACGCAGATCCCAAAAACGCATAGTTTCTCCCCGAAAAATAACTTCTTCGGTCGGAGAACGCATTAAATATTTACCTAAACCGGTAGGTCCTTGAGTGGATCCTACATTAGCTCCAAGACGTTGGTCTCTAACTAGAAGAGTAAATGCTTGAGCTTGAGAAGCTTCCGGTCCAGTGGGACCATAAAACTTACTAGGATAAGCAGTATTATGAAAATAAGCTGGAAACATCTTTTGAATGTATTCTTTCCATAACCTCTCCCTAACAGTATTGTGGGCATGGCACTATTTTCATTAAAAAAATACTTTGGATTCTCTCATCTCCTTTGTAAGCATTAGAAGATCCAGCTGTTGATAGATGGACGATTATGTTATCAAATTTGGTTTAACTTTTCATATTTGTCTGCAAAGTTTATAGGTTGTGAAAATCAAAAAACCTATATTTGTCTTTAAAATTATTGTGGAATGTCACTCCAATGTTAACACTAGCTGCTTGTAGCATTCTCTACTCTACGAAATGCTAATTTCCTTTCTACCATTAAAAAAAAACCTCTCTGATTTCATTTATGTTTTCTCACCTCAAAGGTATCACCTAATCACCCATTTCATTTTGTTCTTCATATTTTACATCCTTTTAATCAAAAACATTACTCATTTATGAATTATAAGACTTGCTTGTTTTTTTCTTCTTTCGGAGACATCTTGTTTAGATGGAAAAGCACCAACAACAAGGACTTATTCCGTACAACCATATAATCATAGAATTATCAAGTTGGATTATCTTCTTCCCTCGTTCTCTCTTTCTCCCTCTTTCTTCAATTTGTCTCTCTCTCTCTCTCTCGATCTTATTTTTTGTTTTTTTTTTCTCTCTATGATCTTCTCTCCGAAATTTAGAGAGATAGACACAATTTGGTGAAGGAGGAAGAATGAGAGAATGAAGAGAATGAGAGAATCCAAATCCTAGAATCATTGAGGTTTTGGTGGTTGGCTTTTGTCTTAATAAAAGACGAAAAATTTAGTACAAATAAAAAGAGTAAATAAATTTTATTTTATTTAATATGTGGGGTGAAAATATCTCATCTTTTGTGGCATAGTATGACATTAGTTGTGCTTCACTTGTCGTTTTTAGAAAAATATGGTTTGATGAGAGTTTACGTAAGAAATTTAAAGTATGTAGTCGATTTGGTGAAAGTATTGACGATTTAAAAGAAAGTCTACATAACATGGCATATCGTTGTGTTCGTAGGTGGAAAATGGGATGATTTACTATGTGCCGAAAAGGGAGATTTTTTATTTTATCAAAAAGGGCAAATTATTATTAAATGCCAAATCACGCAATTAGTTTTAAAATGATAAATGAGACAATTAAATTATCATGCCAATTGATGCAATATTCAGATCATGGTCTATATGCATATCATAGATAATTTGGATAAAGTTCTGTTTTTTATTTATTTTATTCGTATTTGGCTTTGAACTTTATGTGCCAAGTGTTTTACAATTCTTCTTGCCTTGTGTTTTTTATGTCTATGTGGTTATAATTTGTGGTTAATTATATGGTTTTTACTAACCCTTAATACCAACATTTTAGGTACTAAAGAAGATATGCATGCTTGAAGTTACTGGTTGAAGCGTGTAAGGTGGCGAAAAGATATTTAAAAAAAAATAAAGACGTTATGTATGAATCAAATTTGCTTTTCTCGTTTATACTGTCTTTTATTGAGGAGACAATTTTTTTCTGTTAGCAAATAATCATCATTAAACACTTTTTTTTCTATAATTATTCTAAATTTTTTGTCTAAGTTTCTTTTAGGGATTTGTAATGATGGCTATTTTCAAAATAAAAAGCAGTAAAAATGAAGTTATATTTGTATCTGTTAATGAGTTAGAAAAAAATATTTTACAATTCAAATGGTTAATTTAATTATTTCACAAACTTAAAGTACTACACCATGCCGTAAATCATTTCCAAAATTAAATAAAATTAATATAGTTGTATTTTCTACGAAAGACTTGTTGAAATATTGAAGTGTGACTATATTCATTTTATTTGGTGTAAGACTTAAGTTGGTGAAGATGATGATGATTATGAAGAAGAAGAGGAGAAAAGAAGTTCAACATTAAAAAAAAATAGGTGGTGCATTTTCATAATGGTTGTATTTTGGAAGAAAAAAAAAATCAAACGATCAATGTTAAACAAATTAACGTGGTCTTTGCTGGACCACTTCTATAATTTAGTCCACGTTAAACATTGAGGTTAATAAAAAAGAATTAATTTGACTAACATAAACGTAACAAAAATTAATTATGGGACCAAAATGAAAACACTAAATAAGTTACAGGATCAAGTATCCAATTTAGCATATTTTTAAAGCAATGTCTTAAATGAAAATCTGGTGCGTTGTACTATGGTATCAGAGCAATAATCATTGGACTTAATTATTTTCTGTGTGTGACGACATCCATGCCTTATCTGATGTCTTTGTGTGGGATGAAAATTTGTTGATTTCTTTGAAGGTCGTGATTTTGAGCAGCTACTTTTTAACCGTTATTCACTTAACCTCCAGTAAGACCAAATTTTTGCAAAAATGCTAAATATTAATTAAGCTTAAATGCAATTTCGATCCCCCTATTTTTAAATTTGTTATAACTTTTGATACCCCATTTTCTAAAACTGGTTTTATGATCCCCATATTTAAAAAGTCAAAGAAAAATTCTAGTCCCTCTCCTCTTTTAAGGAACGTTATTGCACTTGTAGTCTACCAACCTGCTATTCATACCCAAATTTCTCTAGTTTGAAGCAAGGAAGTCTTCTAGGTTTAGGCAAGAAATCTATAAGGTTAAGGCAAGGTAGAAGTCCTCTAGGTCAAGGCAAGGTAATCTATAAAAAAGTTTGTAAAGTTTGATTATACATAGGTAGAAGTCCTCTTAGTAATTTTGTAAAGTTTGATATGGTGAAAATCCTTACTTGTGAAGAGACTGGATTGTCTTTGATTTGAGGAGTGAACCAGAATAGATTTTGTTGTGTTCTTTTTTGTCCTTCTCTCTTTAATTTTGGCACTTATTTATATCGTTACCGAGACCTTTATAAAAATTTTAAAACTTTCAAAACACAATTCAAACCCCCTTTTCTCGTGTTTTTCTGACCTTCATAACCAATTTCAAGTTATCAAGATGTGACACACCCTCGAAGGAGAAAACCATTTCCTCTCCAACCTTCTTATCCTCTTCAATTGAAATAGAAAGATTCAAATAAACTCCAAAATAACGAGACTTGAATGAACGAAATACAACACATAGCGGATAATTGTCAATACATTTTGCTTTCATAGTTACCTTATAGGTACATGATATCATAAACCAACATTCACATATGATATAAGGCTTTCAATGCTTGATTCAATCCGTGTGGCTCAAGTGGTTAACCCAATCTTCAAGATATTGTTTTGTTAGTTTTGTTCATGTTGGAGAAACAAATCTTGTGGTGGACATTGTAAGTTACAACTCTTCATCAACAAAATTGCAATCAATAATAGTTGGGCAAAGTCAAATAGGGAAATCACTCCCTTAATGGAGAATGGATCATTATGCATGAATGATTTGCAAAAATTTCAAGTCATTACATGCTTTTCATGGTTTATAGTTATTTTCATGAAATAACTCAATTGCTTCGTTGTTATTTTCTGTTGTATCTGTTTTATGTGTTAAGTAAATCTCGCCGAAAAAAATGACAATTGTGCTTAAATGATATATCAATGCCAATCAAACCAAGTTTATAATCGTATTGATTTAATTTCCCACGCCAATAGAAAATCATTGCAAGAGGTTCACTGTTGTTTTTGTGATGCAGACGAGCCCGGTTGTCATGAATACATACTTCATTTGGTCATACTTCTGTTTAATGAAAACCTAAGTAGAAAACTAGATCAGTTCTCACAGATCTAGAGATTAAATGTTCTTTAAGAAAACTAAACACTTAGGTATCGACTGTGATGTAGTTCATGAGGGAGTGTATTGACATGTCTGTATCTATCTGGTGGATAAATAAACAATGCAGAAGACATATGGAAATTCAACAATTAAATGCATCAAACTATAAATTCATTTTGAAATCCTTGGAGGAAAACAAGCCTATTTAGGTCTGCAGAAATGCGAGTAAACGAAAAGCAGAGAAACGAAAAAAATGTCAAGATTCATTATCTTGATAAAAACTGTGATTGAAGTTATTCTAGGTAGGAAGTACTTGATCAAATGTTAATTTAATCTGATAAACTTTAAAAAACAACCAACAAGCATAAAGTTCCTTTGAGTCAAAACAAAGACAATGAATATAAGTTTTCATAAACTGCGTGAATAGAAAACGATATATAGCAGAATCCAAAATGAATCAAGAACAAGTTTATGAAAATTAAATTGAAACCAAATAACATTATATCGAGGAATTTTTAGTTTTTTTTTAAACAACAAATGAATTTATTAAAACAGCTCACTCGAAGTACAAACAAAGTACCCAAGAAAGTTCGGAAAGATACAACAACTCTGCACTAGCAGATAACAACAAAACTACCAAAAATAGAAACCAAAAGAAAACTACAATGAAACAAATCCAAACACAAAATAAATGTTCATTAGCAGCCAAAACTGCAGCAGAGAAACAAACACAAAACAAACTACCAAACACCAACTCAAACTGCAGCCACTGGAAGCTCACACCATACACGAAAGACGTGCTGCAACAACTTTCAACCGTGCTGACATGAATACAACCCTACATCACAGGTAACATGAGGGCTACGTTATTAAATATTAGATTCAATAGCAATACCATTATCCAGTACAAATAATGAGTAAATAACCAAGCATATTCAATATATATTAATTTGCAAAAATATCTTTATACTTCAATTCTTGATAAATAACCAAGCTCTAAATGTGGTAATAGGATCACTCGTATCAGCAACAAAATTTAGATGTAAATGGAATTAACATAAGTTTGAAGAAATATAATGAATCTAATTTTCTTTTTCTCATCAATTGATATGTACCACTTGCTCACTAAATAGTTAATTCCCCACTTTCAACTGCCATGTTGAGGAAAATATCACACTTAAGTTTTGTTTAAAATGTTGTCGAAGACAACCAAATAAAGAGTATTCAAAAGAAAAACAGATGCAATAGCAAAAGCAAAAGCAAAACAGATTTAATAGCAAAAAGCAAAACAGATTCAATAGCAAATACATAATCATTCAATAACACAATCAAATCAAAGTCATCATGATTTAATTATAATACAAGTAAATCTAATCCAAACAAGTAAATTGTTGTAGAGAAACTTACTTTTAACAATAAGAAACCAAACTTTCAACATAATTCATGTTGTTGAACCAAGTTTTATTGACTCTTTCTACTCTATTATATCTCCAATTATAGAGAATAGCCCGACCTTCAAGATCATTTGTCAATAAAAGTGTACCAGTCTTCTCCGAGAGGAATAGTGGAAACAAATAAAACTTCGAATCATTCAATTGATCATATACTTGAAGATTATCATAACTAATTTTAAAAAGTTGAGTCCATGAATCTTCAACTCCAAACTCCTTCATTTCCCATATCACAAAATGAGTTTGTTTGTATTCATGTGAAAAACAAAGACAATCCTTTAACACACTTAGATATGGTACAACAATTGGCACTTCCGTGAAACCTTTAGGTGGCAAAAGCTGAGAATGCGTTTCAGTGCCCAAATCAAGAGAAATGATCACAAATTGTTGAATAGTAATATTGTTGCAATCATAACGATAGCGGTAATCGCAAATTGCCAGCCAATTAATACTCTCACATAGGTTCACAACATTCATCGAATACCCATGATCCACGGGAGAATTTTGAATATTTCTCCAAACATTATCGCCCATACTGAAAACACGAACATTATTTGTATTTGGAACTAAATACGCCACCTTATAAGTGTCGGTTGAATTAACATAACCAAATGTCAAATTATGATGGAAATGTAGGTTTTTATGAATAGTATAGCCTAGTTTTTTAGATATTGTCCTTGTGGCTGGGTTCCAAAAGCGTATCCACGTCTCAATGTCGAAATTGGCAGTGAAAGTATGACCAAACAAGCAGAGCAATCCATTGCAAGAGCCAACTAAGTCGAGGAAGTGCTTGTCCTCAAGTTGATAGTAAGGATCTTCTGGAAGATTGAAAATGCTTGGAGGGTCTTGTAGCAAACAAAAAACTGTGAATGATAAGATATTGTCATCGGAGGTAGATACTAGTGTAAAGTCTGCATTACGTGCAGATCGAGTAACGTGCAATTTGACAAAGGTGGGACTGGAGATGAGACAGTCATGTGACTTACTCAAGCACCTAAATCGAAGGAGAGATTTGACAGGAAGCAAGGAAAGAATACCAGTGATATGTTCGTCGGGAATGAATACCGGTGGTGGTATGCCGTTGAGAGAACGTCGTGACTGAGTGGGAGTGAGGTTATGCATTTGTTGTGATGTTGTTACAAATATTAACATTTAATTTTTGGGAGGAAGAAATGTTGAAGGTTAAAAGGGCACTTAGCATTTTCTATATATTTAGTTATTGATTTTTGGTCAACATTTTGTATTTATTTTAGTCAAACAAAAAAAAGAAACGAAACAAGGAAAATTATCATTATTACTTTTTATTCTTGGTAAAAGGAAACAAGGAAAATTATTATAATTATTATTTTGGTAAAGGAAACATGAAAAACAATTGCTCCTTTCTTTATAAAAAAAAAAAAAAAAAAAAAAAAAAATTATTTTTGTTCAAA
>Ga0228711_1008163_pt1 | contig 14816 bp, 8 predicted proteins | sample MedpolnodulmetaG_2_FD_177996 | JGI IMG/M metagenome (GOLD analysis project Ga0228711, IMG submission 177996) | Root nodule microbial communities from Medicago polymorpha collected in Santa Monica, California, United States - brown nodules | ecosystem: Host-associated > Plants > Roots > Nodule...
AAAAAAAAAAAATAAAAAAAAAAAAAAAAAAAAAAAAAAAAAAAAAAAAAAAAAAAAACTAGCAATGGAGCATTAAAAATCTTAAAATTGAAGACTACAACGCAGATTGAGCCATCAAAAATTCAAATCACATCTAAAGTTTTTCTTCGAAACTTTCAACCACCACCAAAGCAAGAAGTTTTGCTTGATCTAAAACTTGCAATAAGGATAGATCTTTATGAGCAAAAAGATGATAGATTTGCACTATCTAAATAACACAAACACAATCCACCGAGATAACTTTAAGATATTTTTTCTGGGTTTAAACGTGTCTTCGGTCCATGTACTTTAATCACTTTTTGCTATTAGTCTTCACTTTTTTTTTGTTTGACTTTAGTCTCTGCATTTTATAAAAAAATTGGTATTAATCCCTCTGTTAACTTTCTGTTAAAAAAAACTTACGGAGTGTCACGTGGCCCAATCATTTCACGCCACGTGGCACACTAAAAGACAAAATTTTAGAATTAAAATAAATCAAATAAAATAATTGTTTTTTAATTAATTCTGAATAATAATAATAATCATTTTTTTTTTCATTTTAATTATGAATAATAATAATAATTAAAAAATTCCTTCAAAAAATAATAATTAAAAAATATATTTTATTTGATTTATTTTAATTTTATAATTTTGTCTTTAGTGTGCCACATGGTGTGAAATGATTGGGTCACGTGGCACTCCGTTAGTTTTATTTATTTATTTTTAATAGAAAAGTTAACAGATGGAACAATACCAAAATTTTTATAAAGTACAGGGACCAAAGCCAAACAAAAAAAATGTAAGGACTAATAGCAAAAAGTGGTGAAATTGCAAGAACCAAAACACATTTAAACATTTTTTCTAAAGGAATAACCTAAAGATTTTGTGCATCTCATTATGAACAGGGAAAATATAACAAAATTGGGATGCATGACCAGGAATATACTCCCTCAGGTTCTTATCATAAGAAAATTTTCAAAATTTTTTTGGGTCCTATTTACAAAAAAATATCACAACTTTTAAGGTGTCGTTATTGCTTAAAAGACTTTTTTTTTGTCAAGCAGTCCAGTGGCTAGAGTTCACACAATTAAATTGTGGAGAAGTAGGTGTCCAGGGCTCGAACCCCGGCCCCTGCATATAATATGCAATATCCATACCAACTGAGTTAAGCTCACATGAATTGCTTAAAAGACTTTTCTACCCCTCATTTATTGTTTTTCTTTTTAATATTAGTGAATGTATTTAGTGTTTCACACTTTTTATGAGGGTATATTTATAAAAATATTTAAAAAGTTACATTAATTATTGATTATATTGGTTTTGATGCGTTTTTGGTTTTGTTTTTGTGGATCAAAGGGTGTAATAGGAAGGACATTATTATTAATGAGTATCCAAATGATGGGACCTAGAGAGTGCTTTGGAACTTTGAACAATAAGTATTTATGGGGTAGGAGAAAGATTTTTTACGGCATTAAATGTATGTTTGGTTCTAAGATAAAATTTGGTTTTGTATACATTGATTTTAATTAAAAATAAATTAAATGTAAAATTATTTATGTTTGAATATTTATTCATAAAATTGAAGTTGGACGCTAAATTTAGAGTATAAGGGCTCGTTTGGATGAGTTTATTTTAGAGCTTATATAAAACAGTTAAGCAAATAAATAAGTTTTTATGTACTACTTATAAGTTTTTAAGGTAGTTTATGAAAAACCCGTTTATGAAGATACAATTTTCGTTAGTGAGAGTTTATAAATTAAAATAAAAGCTTATTTATTTACATAAGCTATTTTTCATAAGCTCAAACCAAACGGAGCCTAAGTCAAGTTTGAGTCTAAAAGCCAATAACTCCATCTCCAAATTAAAATAAATTATGGAGCTAACATCAATTATGTCGGAAAAAAACATTCAAACATATAAATATCAATATCAATTCTACATATTTACTCGCTCCGTCTCAAAATAATTGTCAATTTAGAATATCAATGCAACATTAATTTTTTTCCTCAATATTATACCCTTATTTATTGAATTTCATCAAACTTAACCACTCTACTCCATCTGTTTCCAATTATAAGCAAATTTGACCTTTTAGGTTCATTCAATTAATGATGTATGTGATTCATTCAATTAATGATGTATGTGGTTCATATTATGGACCAGATACATCATTAATTAAATGAACCTAAAAAGTTAAATTTGCTTATAATTGGCAACGGAGGAAGCACCGACTACAATTAATAAGAGCACTTTAGTAAATGATACTAATTTTATCATTAAAATCAACAGAATTAATCATTTCATTAAAAATCGTACTTAAACCTCTATTATCTTGAGACGCATGGAGTAAAAAGAATTTTGATCTCGAATCAAACATGCACTAACTAATACATAACCTCTTCACTTTTAATTGAAGAGTTCTTCAAGTATTTGACATGTGTCCAAACCATTCCAATACAAATTCAACTTGTTATGAATTTATTTTTGTTAGAATAGTATCTCGATTATTGTCGGTTGTCACCAACAAAAATCTAAAAAAAATCAAGAACCTTTATTTGGTTGAAGAAACTTGAAATTGTGAACACGGAGTACCAATGCCATACTAAAAGGCATTGTTATTGACTTTTTTAAATTTGCATGGATATCATTATTCCATGCACCTTTTATCCTGTTTGGCTAGTTTAGTGTTAAATTTATCTATAGCTTTTGGAAGTTATATCAATGAAAAATTATTCCTGCTAAGCAGGCCCCCACAAAAGCTCATTTTGACTAATAACATAAAATTTTCAGTGTAAACTTTATTTTTTGTATGTCTTTTCATTCAAATTATGAAGATTTCTGGGCCAGACAATGTTTTGGTCTCATTAGGAACATGTCTTCAACATATTCATGAACTTTGGTTCTTGATAACTAACTTGACTGGAAGAAATCCATCACAAAATCTTGTCGTGTCCACTAAATTCAAAATTTCAAAATTTCCATCTTATCTATACAATTTCCCATTTTTTACGTTACATAAATCATAAATTTAGACACATAAGTTTTTTTTTTGACGTTAGACACATATTCACATAAGTTTATTCTATGCACTGAAGTAAAAAAATTAAAAAAATCTTTTCTATGTTCCTTTCTTTATGGCACAGTATATATTTTCTACCTTTACACATCTATTTTTTTTTATTAAGCCTTTTAGACAAGTTTGGCACAATTAATATGGTATACTATCACCAATGAAGGATCACCATCAAGTACATCATTATTTTCTCTTTACCCTAGTGGCAAGCAAAAGGGAAATCCTTTACTTGAGAGCTGAGAAAAAACCTAAGGTCAAAACCTTCAAAAGAATAAAAAACCTGCGAAAATTTCAAATTCACTGATTACTGTACCAATTAAGGGTACCATGTGCCTCCAATTTCGGTACAACTTTAGTTATAGTCCAACGTAGCAGGTAGCCAATGTGGTAAATAGGGTGTCCTCAGCTTTAACAATTGTTTGGTCAAGTTTTTCAGCCTTCTTAAAATATGCATAATAATGATTAGGTATTTGTTTATGCAATTTCCAAACATGATACATGATTAATCCAAATTCAATAATAAATGATTTGTAATGGAACAATTTGCAAACAAAGTTGAAAATTTGTTGAAAACCAATTTTATTTATGTTTCGGATTAAGACAAAGGCCATCTAAACTGGTTCTCACATGTCAGATCCACTCATAATGACACGCGATTGAAATAAGAGCTAATCAATCAATCACTTGAGATATCACTCAACGAGATTTTCCTCCAATTCTCACGAAGAGCCCCACTATACGGGGACTTCTACATTCGGGAGAAAGGTATTCATTTTATTGTGACCACTTCTCATTCATCTCAATCTACCGCCGACTTAAGTGTCTAAGTGATTGTAGGTACACCACTCTCCGCCAAAGAGCTTTCGTTGCCATCCTCCGTGGCACCTCAGCAACATTGACTGTCGTTCTAGATCAGCCTCGGATATTAAATCTATTAATAATTCTTGATTGCAAATAACTCTTACCTTTCTAAATGAAAAGTCCTACGTGTGAAAAGCAAGATATAAGTGGTGTAGAAAGTGGACTTCAAATCATGTGACCAAAGAAAGAATCTACTCTGAAACTTACGTGTATATATAATATATAATAAGGACCCCGTGAAAAACAATAATGCATGGTTATATAAAAATCTCTAGCCATTTGTCTCTCTTTTTCTCACTTTCTTTCTTGTTATATTTTTCTCTTCCCCCCCTTCTCATGTCTGCCATATATACATAAAAAGTTGAGGGGAACGTCGTTTGGTTCGAGATCGTTCATAAATAGTTTCAGTCTTTGACATAACTCTCATGAATGATTTCGGACCAGGCTTCGTTCCCCTCAGCAACAACCAAGCAAACACTATTCACTATTATCCTCATCACAATACAACCTTCCTAAGCCAATTGAAGACCAGAAAAGGATTACAAAATTGGCTATGCAGGACTTATAATTGGTAACTGTATAAGATTCCATGTGATTTTGTTTCAAAGAAGTGAATACATTCCATCATTTGTTGCTTATCTTATTGTATTCATAAATCATATAAGAGTAGATGTGTTGCTTTGTTCATAAACTCTAGTGGATTTTGGTTTTATTGTTGTTTAGGGACTTCAACAACTTAAACAGTTTGTTCTACCTTGTGGTCTTCACTTATGTTTCTGTTGGGGAATAATCTTCATGATCTGCAATTAAGAATCACAATATATCTTCTGTTCATACCAAACTATTTCTGCAGGTGGGGAATTATTTGTAGCACCGACTTTAATTAGATCGATGACTTCTTCAATATTCGAATGTGTGTTTCACACCTACACATTTTGTTACATTCAATTACTTTAGTTTTCTTCAATTATTACAGGTGTCTACGTGTTACGGTCGTGTTTGTGTCGGTGCTTCAAATTAAACCTCTACATGAAACAACTAAAACTAAGGAGGCGGAAAGAGAAATTAAAGATGTGGGAACAAAGGCAATTGTAAGTGGATTAAATTTTGTAAAAGTTGTCCTTAGTTGCATTAACCAATTTTACTCTCTCCGTCTCAAATAATAAGTCAATTTCCTAAAAAAAATTTGTCTTAAATTTACTTTCCAATATCAATAAAACATAAACGATATATTTTTTTTCTTATCACACTCTTTACTATTACTTTCTCTTCAATTGTTTTAATTTCTCTTTCCAATGCTATTAATGATGAATAATTTTGTAAATTTTTTTATAATTTCTATTTTTCATAAAGAATTAATTACATTTCTTCTTTTATAAGAAATTGTCAAAACAACTCTATATCAGAGTTGACCATGATATAGAGTGTACTAGAAATTAAGAAGCTTATCATCATAATATTAATCCTAATAGTCTTTTATCGTTATCATACAATAATCACGTAGAAAAGCATGCACCATAAGACATACTCCCTCCGTCCCCATTTAAGTGAGTCTTTTGCTAATTTCACACTTATTAAGAAAATGGTCATGTTAACTTAAGGCACATATTAAACATTAAATTTTTGCTACTAATGGTAAGTATTAATTGAAAAAAATTAACATTAAATTTTTTAAGTAATAAATTAACACAATTTCCAATACAAAATTTCTATTAGTGGAATCCTTAACATGTGTCATAAGAGCACAAATTAACATTTCCCTTAAGAAAAATGTATCATTGAAGGAGAGAGAAAGATGATTATAAGTGTTCTTTTCAAGTATTGGTCCATTTATTATTATCATAAATGCAAAGTAGAATTATGAGTGATGAAAGTAGTATTAATAGAGTTATAAATGAAAAAAGTAATTAATATTGCATTGAAAAGTGAAATGAGTCAGTTATTTAAGGACAAGATTTTTTTTTTACAAGGCTCACTTATTACAGAGGGAGTAATTATTAATCGAGAGGCTTTTGTTAGGTTCACAATTATTAGCTAAATGATTGGACATTGTTACTTATATATCCAATCATTAGTGACTGAAAAATGAAGTAGTACAGAAAAATGGTGATACAATATAGCCAAACAGAGAAAAAGGAATAGCTACCTGCAACTTAAAGGACAGAAAATGAAGAGGAAACACACGCCTTGAGGTTAATTTACATATAAGGGTCTTGCTAACATTTATAAGATAACACATTTATTGTGCATTTGGAATAACTTATTATATACTCCCTCCGGTTTCAAATACAAGAAAAGATTCTTTTTTTAAGTTCATTGAGTAGTTAATGTATCTGGTCTACATTGTAAAATAAATACATTAATTATTCAATAAATCTAAAAAATGAATCTTTTCTTGTATTTGAGACCGGAGAGAGTAGTTTATCTGCAATTATCTTGTAATCATCTTATAAATATGTGTAGCTGTATTCATGAAAAATGTGTAGCTGTACTCTCTTTCATTGAAAACATAGCTTATATGATAAACACTTATATAAAATTACTTATAAGTACTTAATTAAAATGTATACTATTAAAAAACGTTGCTTTAAACCAATAGTATGTAGTATAATTTTTAAAGTGAAAGGGGTGAATCTTTGGAGTATTGACATCATCATTTTGCAGACATTGCAGTTTCAGGTGACAGGAACATCTAAGACTGCAGTAGACTGGAAACTTTGAGTATCATTTTGTCTTTGTCCTTTCATTTGCACAGAAGGCAAAAAGAATAGTAATAGTATACTTGTTAGGCATGCTTCACCTGTGATGGAAAAAAGAAACTGAAGTAGAATAGTACAGTTGATATAATCATTCACATTTTTGGCTTCATAAATTTGTAAAGTCAGCTGAAAACTAGGTTCTGAGCACATTCAAAATTTACATAAGATGGATAAAAAGTTGATCAAATATTGTGATTAAAAAGTATGCATAGCATTAATAATTTTAAAAATAATTATATATTTTAGCAGACATATCATGTCAAATCAAATATTATCATGAGTAGAGAATTTCTTAGGCACATATTGAAGATGTGTCAAATGTTTGGCACATGTTGGTCGAAAAGATACTGATTACATGTGATTAATTCCGTTGAGTATGGCTCATAGGCATAGAAGAGGGACAAGAGGCGAGGGAGCTGAGTTAGTGTGCAGGCGCATAGGAAGGCACACTTGACCGAACAACTTAAACAAATTATCGTTTTCCATTGTTTACGATTTGTATTTCTTTATTCTTCTTTTACGAGTTGATGTTCTAACATCTTTAATCCTTTTGTGTTCTCAAATTATTACTCGTATTGATGTGTCATTGACTCATTGTTCATATTCGTGTCAGATTTTTGAATATGTGTCGATGATCCTTAGTATATATGCATACATTGATAATACTGTGGTTAAATTAGCAACTACGTGTAGTAGTTTCTTGGCCCCACATGATTGCTGCAATCAAATGTTTGTATGATTCAACTGTGTCATCATTTTATTTTGGAATAAATGAAAGAACAAAATAACAACTACTCTTTAGTGTCATCATTGATTAATTACAAAGGGCAGAGGTTCCATAAAAATCTGATTCTGAAATCACCTGCCTTAGTCACCAAGCATAAGCAAGTTCCATTTAAAAGAGAGACTGCAAAAAGAACAGATAACAAACTATACCTGCTTCTTTGGCAGCTGAAAAGCTGGCATGCACATTGTAAATTCAAAGCCAAAACCACAAGCAAACTAATTAATAGAAGGTGAGAAAATAATTGTTGCGGTGTTATAAACAAATTTAGTAAAAACAAGTTCATAAGTTAAAACAACAAAGATAGTAAACCCAAAGGCATATCTAGTTTGTCAACAACCGATAACTCTGCATCATATGCATGTTTTTATTATCTTTTGATCTTTCTTTATCTTAGTTATCTTAGGTTATTAGCTAATTCTACGAGTTATTTTAATTAATTGTTGCTTTGTAACTCCTAAATAAATTAAAAGTTTATGATTTCAATTTCTTCATTAATCAAAGCCTTTTTTCAGTTTTTATTTTTTATTTCATTGGTTCAACTAAATATTATTGGTACTAAAATTTTGATGTTGTTGATGCATAGCCTAGAGAGAAAGAAATGCATAGAACCTTGTTTTTCCGCGATAAAACTGAGCATGTAGCTTCTGCTTCATCTTGCTTGGCGACAAGTTTGAGCTTGCCAGACGATGGTCTTTGAAGTTGCGCATTTTTGTATTGTATCACTTGGCAACATGTATGAACTCGCATAGCGTTGTTTTCTAGCGCTATTTAAAAGTTGTTTTTTTTTCTTTTTTTATGAAAACCCTACATGTTCTTGGTTTTTGGGACTTGAGAATGATGAGAAGAGCATAATGGAGGGAAACAAATTGCTTGAAATCACTTTTGACTACAATTGCAATAAGGACCGTTGATAAGCTCCGAAGGGCCGAGATCAATTTGTTGAATATATGATGTGAGTCATCTAATTTAATATGAACGGTGCCAATTCCTCCGACTGCGCGACTGCATGCAATCCAAGTTCATAATGGAGTATTTAAAGTTGAAGATTCAACCTTGGGAACAAGATATTTAAGATTCAATGAATTCCTACGTGTGTAATTTTATCTTTCTTCCATAAACATGAGTAGCTAAGTTCTTTAGACAAGAATTAGATGAACCACCTTAAAATTATTATGTTATTGAAGTCTCCTTTTATATTCAAGCAATTTGGTCTATTTTGATTTAGTTTGATATGTCATTATTGGTTTTTTAGGTGATCGTTATCAAATTGAATTTAGAATTAAGGGTTAAATAAGTTTTTCGTCCCTATAAATATAATAAATTTTGATTTTAGTTCCTATAAAATTAAATGGAATGTTTTCATCCTCACAAAAAAATTTATTTTGTTTTTGGTCCTTAATGGATATAATTTTAACGTGTTTTTGACATTTTTTTGAACATAATATGAATATATAAATGTCGAATATAATAAATGGACATAACATGGATACAATTTAAACATAAAAGAGTTATAATTTTGCCATTTATATGAACATAAAATGACTATTAAGGACGAAAAATAAAATAATTTTTTTTTGTGAGGATTAAAACATTCAGTTTAATTTTTTAGGGATTAAAATCAAAATTCGCTATATTTATAAGGACGAAAAACTTATTTAACCCTAGAATTAATTTACGTATAGGAATATGTCAATATAAACGTGTGTTATTAATAATCTCTTTTCTTAATGTTTTATCTAATTATTAATCACCTAAAGAATTAGAAGTTTTGGTTGACCTGTCCTTAGCCTTTTTCTATTGATTTGAATTTAATTGTATTCATAGAGATTTTTAGATCGTGATAGTGCAGAGAAGGGGATTCAAATTCTAATTTTCAATTTATATAATTCAGTTCCACTTACTAAAATTATTCAAACTATTTACTTTATTTCCCAAGTACTACTACATCAACATTGTTGGGCAGATAAAATTGAATATAATTCTTATGGAGATGACCTTCTAATCACCCGTCACTATGTATGATTTGGTATATTTGTCAAATTGTTATTGGTGGTGTCCTAAATTCCCTCTTAAGGCCCCTTTCTCTTCTATTAGAAATTAATGATATTATTTTTAAAAGCTAATCAAATTAGCTTATCATATTTTTTTGGTTACAATTAGCTTATCATATAAGCAATCTGTTATATATATTTCGTCACAAAAAATGGAAGTAGTTATATACATAAAAAATCTTATGCAAAAAAAAAAGTTTTCTCCTCCCTCATCCTTTTCTCTTCATTTGAGAGTCGAGGGGCTCTATAAAGCTGAATATTTCTACCACCCGGGTCTAGCACAAATGTTTGGTGCGCTGTAAGTAAGTCTTATAAAATGTTGAGGTACAAAGTTTGATTCCTACTAATCATTCGAAGTAAAAATAAATTGGAAAATAATTTATTTGGGGTTGATTTAGTGGTTGACTTTGAGATTTTGGAGTGTGCTCCTCTCAAGGTTTTAGGTTTGATTCTCTTTAATGTTAATTTCGGTGGACAAGTCCATACAGAGCTTTGCTCTGGCTTTAATGGGGTCCACGTTAGTGGACGGTGAGATTAATCCCCTCTGATTAGTCGGTCATTGGATCGAATCCTGAGTTTAAAAAAAATGAAAAAAATTGAAAGGTGGGAGAATATAAGGTTGAACATATATAATAAACATATATAACAATATTAGAGTTTAGTGGTTGGGGAATTGAAATGTGGGAGAATATAAGTGGTTGGGGTGTAGAGTTTAGTTTGGATTCTACATGATCAAGAAATAGTAGAAAGAAAGAGTAAATAGACATTTGTAGGAAAGTATTAGCTAACCTTCTAAGCTTGAGCAGTTAATAAGCACAAATTGATCTTCCCTATGAGTCATAGGCTATGACCCTATCTCACTACAAGCAACACATGAATCGTGTGTTGAAGCCATTCTCAGAAATCTTTCATAAGCCAAATACGTGTGAGTAACATAAAGTTCCAACCATAGTAAAACTTACCCCCGGACTGTTACATCATGATGGTTCCATGTAGTTCAACTTTCTTTCTTTCTTTCTTTCTTCCTTTTTAAGTAGCATCTTATTTACACCAACTATATATATATGAGCTCTCATCAAAGACCAAGTTAATAAAATATTTTTGTTTCACAGATTTGATCATGAGAGATATATTTGAAAAACAATCATCATCTCCCCAAGGTTCAAATTATGCATCAAGCAGTGGTTTGTCTGGGGAGGATAAAGAGCTTGGCTATAGAGCTGCAACATCAGTGCATCCATATCTTTTGGCCAAAAACACTTATCTTCATTTCTTAGCCAACAAAATCGACCTCAATTTCGCTCGCATGGTAATAGTATATTCAAATAAGAGTGCAATTATGCTTGTTATTTTGTCTTGGAAAAACATTATAATGTTTGATAAATTCAAAATTGAAGTTATTTTGCTATGTATGTATGTAGGTAATGGCAGAGGTGGTGGGTACTTTTATATTGATGTTTTGTGTATGTGGAATCATTGCAAGCACACAACACCAAAATGGTGCAGTTGGCCTTTTGGAGTATGCAGCTACAGCAGGATTAACAGTGGTTGTGATAATCTTCTCTATAGGCCCAATTTCTTGTGCACATGTTAACCCAGCTATCACAATAGCCTTTGCAACAATTGGTCAATTTCCATGGTTCAAGGTTGTTAAAATAATAACGACATAGTTACAAATAAAGTCAAACGTTTTTAATGATCTGATGGTTATGAATATGATTGACTGACGATGTAAAACATCTTCGCACCAACCGTGTGTACTACTGAAATCAAATTTCTAACTATAATATATGCATACTCTTTTATTATTTCTTAAACAGGTTCCAATTTACATAATAGCACAAACAATTGGTTCTTTGATGGCAACATATATTGGTAGCCTTGTCTATGGCATAAAATCAGAGGTTATGATGACTCAACCACTCCAAGGGTGTAACTCTGCCTTCTGGGTGGAGGTTATTGCAACATTCATCATCATGTTTTTGGTTACAGCTTTGACATCTGAACCTCAATCAGTAAGTACTAATTAAGGAAGAATATTACATGTTTATATATGTTCCTTAATAATTAGTAATGGTTCCACTTTTTTCACTAGCTAAAACTTAAACATATTGTGCAGGTGGGACATTTATCTGGTTTTGTTGCTGGAATTGCAATTGGGCTTGCTGTACTAATTACAGGGTACCCCCACTCACATATACTTGATCACTTTGATATTTATGGAGATATTACTTTGAAACAATAGTATAATAATCTATAGTATAACACTGGAATTTGATTGATATCTGTTTAAATTTCTTTATATGTTAGGTCAGGTATAAGGTACACAACTAAAAATTGTGTATCAACATACAAATAGTTGATTATATTACCGACGTTGTTTTCGCACCACCACTTCAACCACTATTCTTAGGATGTATTAGACTATTTGATCATGCTTTGTGTTGTTTACCATCGTTGTGATGCCATATTCCAACACTCTTCGCTTTGTGTTTATGAAATTCACTCTGACCGTCATGGTTCTGTGAACCGACAACCAAACCAGCAATATAGTCAAGTGCCCCACCTCGAGGCCGACCACTTAGAATGCTATACCCATTTATCTTGCACTGTAACTTAAGTTGTGTACATAAACATTTTTGTCTAATTGTGTATTTTGTAATAAAAATGTTATATAGATTAATTCTATATCTTGCTCTTTAACATGACACTTTAATCTAATAACAAAGTAATTTAATTTAATTTTTGTTGCAGCCCTGTTTCAGGTGGATCAATGAATCCAGCAAGATCACTTGGTCCAGCAATTGTGTCATGGAAATTTAAGAACATTTGGATATACATCTTAGCCCCAAGTGGAGGAGCTGTGGCAGGAGCTCTAATGTTTCGTTTCCTACGTCTTAAAGACCAACATTGTAGCTCCCCAAACACAAGTGAAGTTGGTCATCCAATACCTTTTTGTGCAAGTTAGTACATGAACATGAACATGAAATACCATGTTTTTAGACTAAGCCAAATAAACCACTTATTCAAATAGAAATCATTGGCTATAATTAATTGTACCTTTTTTTCCTAGGGAGAAGTGGGCCCATGATTTTGCTGGTAGAGAAAAATTGGAGTTTATTGTGTGCCAGACTAGAAGGGTTCAGACAAAGATATGTCTTAAGAACAAAAGCAAAATATGATGGTGTTTATCATAAGTTGTCATTGTAATTAGTAGAAGTTGTTATAAGTAAGTTGCATACAATAATAGTAAAAGTCTTTTCACATTAAGTAAGATGGATTGATTACAAATTTACATGATTCAAATCATGGCATAATTGCAATCATAATTTAGATTGTATGAGGATTAACTTAGCTTGCATGAATCATATATAAAAACTCATACATTAAAATGATCATTGATAGTTTAATACCAGAAGAAAAAAATTGGAAGAAAAATATTTTATTTTACAAGAAACTCTGAACGTCAAGTGCATGAGCTCTTAAAAAAAATGAACTGCTTGAGGATTTTGAAGAACTTTTTTTTTTTTTGCAATCAAATTTATTAAAATAAACTACAAAAGGGTATAAAAAATGCTTAAGAATAAAATCACAATAAAGAAAAACCAACAGAAGAGTCTAGCAAAGGAAAAGGACTCGAACAAAAGCAAAATCAAGCCCCAAATAAACAAAACAACAAAAAAAACCATAGTCATGAGATTTTGATGTTAGGGGACTCTTCAACCAATATCCATGAGTTTGCATTCATTTCAATTGAGTCCGTAATTATAAATTAATTCTTTAGTTTTAGTTTGATAAATACATGATATTTTTTTATTAAATCACAATTTTCTCTTCCCTCTCTCTCTCTCACACACAAGAAATCACAATTTTTTTTTGGCAATAATGTTAATATTTCTACAATGCTTATATCTAAAGAGAAGTCCACTAAAAAAAATGATATAAAGAAGTATACATTTTAATGAACTAATGTTTGATGTTTTTGGGCAATATTGTTAATATTTCTTGAAATGAAGTAATTTATGTTTGATTATTTTTATGGATTTAACTTTTTCGTTAGACCAAAAGACATGTTCTTGGGACAAGATTCCGAGAGGCAGAGTAATGAGTTAAAAGTTATACCCTAGCTACTTGAAAACTAATAGCATCCACAACTAAGCACAACATTTTGGCTAAGTAGGTTTAGTATGTCGACATATTCATTTCATGGTAGAAGCATCAATTTTGTATAAATAGGTAAATCACCTACCATAATGGTTGGTCTAAGGCTAATGTTTTTTTTCTTTAAGAAGGCAAGCTAGCTCATTTAAATTAGCATCGAGAAAAATCAAACCTGACAGAAGGAGTATACTTCAAGATCTGATGCCAACCTAAGTGGGCTATCTAAGATTAATATGCCAAGAAATAATTCTATCTTTTTTATGCATACTAAAATTTAATATGAAAATTAAGATCAATTCTTATAATTAAAAACTAAAATCAAATAAATCGAAAATACATTTATTTATATAAAAAACAATCTTAATATTAGTTCAATTAATATGTTGTCATGCAAAGTTGTATGTACATCCACGTGTTATGAATTTCATTCAACATGATAACAAGAAAAACAAATTACTCGGAAGCCAAAGAAACCAATGAGACAAAGAGTGATCCACCACATTCTCTTGTAGCTCCGGTGGTCTCTATCAAACTATCTTTGATTTCTAACCGAAATGCAGAAAGGTACAATGAAATCAATGTTTTTTCTTGCTTTTTTAATTGATATTCATTGATGTTGTTAATGTTATACATATTAGTCATGCAAAGTAATTAATTAAACTATATGATATATGATTTCATTTCTCACTAGTGTTGTACATTAATCTTATATATCCAGATTATAATGGCAAGCCTAGTGTCACACAGATCGTGGTGGCCTCTTCCATTGGGTTGATAATTGCTGCAGCAATGCATTATCGCCTAAAAAAGTTAAGAGATCGAAAGATCATCCCACTTGTGAGATTATCAAAGACAGGCCAAAGTCCTAAGCTTGAGAGATTCTCTCATTATGTAGGTACGTATTTATTTAATATAAATCAATTAATGTGTGTGATTTCTTTCAAATGGATCTATGATATAATGTATCATCTCCAGGTGAATCATATATATAATGTATGATACTAGTGTCTAGAATATGTTAGTTACGATTTATAATTTGTTGTGTTTAATTATTGAGAAGCAATAACGTACACACTCCTCAACCCACCGAGACATATTAAACGATA
>Ga0228711_1008164_pt1 | contig 14815 bp, 9 predicted proteins | sample MedpolnodulmetaG_2_FD_177996 | JGI IMG/M metagenome (GOLD analysis project Ga0228711, IMG submission 177996) | Root nodule microbial communities from Medicago polymorpha collected in Santa Monica, California, United States - brown nodules | ecosystem: Host-associated > Plants > Roots > Nodule...
AATAAAAAAACAAAAAAAAAAAAAAGAAGACAATTCCTATCATTTTACATTTACACTACATAGTCATATGAGGTAGTTTGCAATTTTATTTTATTTAATATGCTGCGGGATGAAAATTCAAGGGTTACTATAAAACAATGAAGTCGCCACCAAAGTTGATTAATATATAGAAAACATTGGAAAAACATTTTAAAACGAAAAAAACGGTCCTAGAAACCATATTCCGGGTTCGTGAGTCGATTACGCGTAGGGAAGGTATTAATACTCTACAACATCCATTGAAAAATGGCTACCTCTAATTAATTGTGCAAGATTTTGTTAACTTCATTAGTATTTATTTCTTCTCGTTATTAAATTCAAATTAAAATATGGATTTAAATGAAAAAGTTTGTGTTTTTAAATAGAGAAAAAAAGGGTTTTGTTATCATTGTGCTTGACAAGAGCGGTCTCTTGCTCCTTCGTTTCTCCTAGTGCGATTTAGAATTCAAAACTACGTAGTTCTTAGGTAGAAAATACTTCTATGTTGGTTGGCTTCAAAGAAAATATTTGTGTTGCGATGATTTTGATGATAATAAAATTGTTGATTTAACGAAGAAAGAGATATTGAATGTGAAAAATGATTTCTAATTTTACCTAATTAACCTTAGCTAATTATTGATAATAATTTACGTTTATGTCAAGGGCAGATTTGTTTGAGGCGGGGTGTGGAAATAGCCACACCAACCCATCCCAATGTTTTTTTTATAAAAAAAATTGATCAAAACACCCGGCCCAGTCCAGTACCCTCACTCATTCTCCTCTCAGCCAATTCAAACACTCACGTTTTCCCTTTCTCCCCCTTTCTAATTCAAACACCCACAACAATAGTCAACCTACAATTTGCTATTTATATAAGTTTTTAAACAAGAAAAGATACCGATAGCAATAATTATTTCAATGAAATATAAACAATATGAAGATGTAGGTTCTTAGTTCTAATTTAAAATTTATCCCGAGGTCACAAGCACGCTTAATGTCAAAGCTTACACATAAAAATTGAATAGTCTGGACACTAAGAAATATTAACTTCCTTTGTGCAAAGCTTGTGGAAAGAAACTAGTACACTATATTTGATCTTTGATGTGGTGTACAAACCTTTGAAGTTAGCTCTGATTTTGGCAGTGGCAACTGCAAGTGTTAAACTTGTTTTCTCAGTTATAAAATATGTGAAGAGTCAATAAGCAAGAGAATGAGTGATCAATAATTAAATGTTTGTCTTGTAACGTTTATAGAAAAATTTGTTCTTAGAAGAGTTAGTAATGATAAAATTTCACCTCATTTTAAACAAATGGATAATAGATTTTTTTTTTGTAATTTTTTTGTTACAATTATTTTTAATATATTTAGTATTATTTAGTTATGAACAATTTTTTTTAGCCCCACTGATATTTTATGTCCAGATCCGCCCCTGGTTTATGTTATTCTCATGTTTGTTTGTTTACCGTCGAACATTTTGTCCCATACACCATTCTTTGTCTTATGGTTTGTAGCATAACATTTTCACCTCATCTTTTATATAAAAAAATAAAAAAAAAGTTGTGTCATTTTTTCAGATTTATTACATATTCATTAAACTCTTAGAATAATTTTAAATTTATATTTAATAGTACTTTTTGTTGTTAGTCTAAGAAATATAAGTTTAATTTAAGATTTTGACTTTGTAATCTTAAAAAACATAGTTTAAATTAGTTTTACTTTAATTAATAATAATTTTTTTTAATTTTTTTTTGTTAATTAGATATTTGTCTACATGTATGATCATATGTGTGAATAAGGGTAGAAATAGGTTGAACAAAACTGGCTTTGTAATGTTTGAGTCAGGCATAATCAACAAAAACCAATGCATAAGCCTGACCTATTACGTATCATTGTTTTTACCTAACTCTGGCATTTTTGAAAGCTTGTTATAGCCTATAAGCCTATTTAACGGTGTATTTCATATTAATTATCGTCTTTAAGTAAGTAATCTGACCCAAATTGACGCAGAACGAAAGCAAGAATTAACAAGCGTTAAACCTAAAAGATAAACAGACAAGTCGCAAGCGATAAACCTGTCAAATAAGGGTTTCCAGAATCCATCAGAATTGAGAAAAGTTCTCGATAATTCTATTGAATGAAAAACTGCATCTTAGGCTACGAATGTTTAGTTTAAGTACTAGGCAAATAACAGACCTTGATGGGCCAAAAATAATAAACAGAAACAAAAACAGAAAAATAATAAAGTTGTGCTAAAATAATAAAATGTGGTTTTAGGCCTTCAGATGACTTCGAATGGCTAAATTCACCCTACATCATGGAAAATTCCTAAGTTATGCTCGTGAGCGAATTCCCTTTTTGAAAAGGTATAATTCGAGTGAATCTGACACCGAATGCCAAATCTACACTATTCCTATTGAGCCTTTTTTTGCGCGCCACTTCATCTTCGATACGTGCAGTCAATTTGCCTACATCACAAATTTTAAGACTAACGATAATCTAATGAGATTAAGTTATATTTTGATATTCAAAATGATATTTAGAGAGTATCATTTTTTGTGACAAACCATTTCAATTTTATTTTATAATAATACATTAAAATATATGAAAAATTAATGCAATCTAATATGATTAATTTAATGAAAACATTTTCAATAAAAAATGAAAATTTAAAACAAAGTATAAAATATAATATAATAAAAATATTTATAAAAATAAATTATTCATATTTACTTATGTACATCGGTCTGAAAAACCTAAAAGACTTTCTTTGTGGTTTGAAATTGGACCTTTGTTTTGTCAAATAGGCTTTTTTAAAAGTCTCAATATTATCTATCTAACAAAAAAAGCTTGGTCTGACTTGTGCCTATAGTAGACTCAAATGTTGGCTCTTGTTTGTTGGCTGACTTATTTTCGATTTCCACCCATGTGCGTGAAGTACAGTTACTCTTGACTTTGCAAGTAAAATTCATCGAACCGATGCAACGAACTAGCGGTGAATTTTCAAATGCATTAACATATGAACAAAAATGGAGTGCTTTAAATCAAGTGATTGAGCTCAACTGTTTAATGAACTTCACAAAAGAATGAATCGTTTAAGAGAACCCGAGTTCAGTTCCTGGATGGAACAATTCTTGACCATGGGAGTTGACGGAAAAATAAAAATAAAAATGGAGTTCTTTAAACTAAGTGATTGAACTCAAGTGACTAATGAGATCAATCTAGGACAAATCGTTCGAAAGAACCCGAGTCGATTCCTTACAAAAATAACTCTCGACTGAGCTTTACTTATCTTTCAATCGAACTACAAATTACTAGGCCCCTTTCTCCTAAGAACCGGATGTTAACACATAAAAATGGAGTGATTTATGTTCTCAAATCATGATATCGTTGTTTCCATCTATATATTTTTCAAAAAAGACTTCATCTTTATTATTTGTTTATTTGTTTCCATTCATTCTCTTAATGTTGTTTTATTTCATCTTTTAAAGACACATTGGTTTTTTTTTTTAACAACAAAGATAAATTTATTCAATGAAAAATAGATACAAGTACAAGATGTACTACACCCAAAATAAGGGAATAAATACTAACGGTACTAATTTTACCACCTGAAAACATATTAAAAAAAAAAATCATCGAAATATGCATACAATCCATGAGATTTATGAACCACTCATAGAAAAGGCTTCCAACTTTTTCGCCAAAAACCATTGCGAAGATATATCTTTGATGGTGAGGTTTAGAATGGAAAAGGGAAGTTCTTTCCCATTATGGAAAAATTTAACAACAAACATTGATTTAATAGTTTTTTATTTGGATAGCTTAGATCTATGACTTAATAATTGTTGTAACTTTTTGATGGTTACATGGTAGACCAAAAAAACTGACCCCACCATCTCTTATTACAAAAAGTTGTTTTGTTTGCAACAACTAAACCCTAATATTTTAACTCTATTTTCGCAACATTAAATGCTAATCAGGTTAACCTTAAAAATATTTTCCTCCCAAATCCATTTCAGTTTGAATTTCGAATTTATTCTTTAAAAAAATAAGTGAAAATCGGTGGTACAGTAGTCTATACATATTCTTTTCATTCTGATTTTCAAAATACACTAACTAGAAATACTAATTGCATTTAATTTGTCCATTGGGATACTCCATGTAAATACAACTCTCCATTAAGTCTGGCACCTTTCCCACGCATATGCACAACTTGCAACACCAACTCTCTTGGCTATATATATATATATACATGCAAGACAGAAAGAAAAAAAAAACTAATTGCATTCATGTTTATTATTCCATATTTGTCATGGGTAAATACAAATTTTTCTATTGTATTGCATATCAAGCCACTCTTTCACGTCTAATGATTGTTTTACGTTATTAATTTGATAGGTCCGCTGATTCCAAACCCTGTTTCTGATCTGGGCAAAGTTGTTAACACGTTGCGAATGAAATATAGGTTGTATATCGTGGAGTACGACGTGGAAGATGTGGGTATCGTTTGTTTGGCTGCAACAACATTATTCTGTTGTTGGGGCACCTGCTGCTGGAAAGAATGATACTCTCTATGTTACTGTCAATTGAAATTAGTGTTTGGTTACATGAAGATGATGTTGGGTGCGAATGTGACAGTTTTTTGATGTTGGGTCTTTAGATTTGTTGGTTGCGAATGTATCAGTTTTTTTAGTGTTCTGTTTTTAATTTCCTTAGTTAATTTCCATTTTGTAATCGAGCATTTTGACTCTTTGATATGATGTAACGTTTCTGCTTTTAGGCCCCGTTTGGTTTGAGTTTATTTTGAGCTTATGAAAAATAGCTTATGTAAATAAATATGTTTTTATTTTAATTTATAAACTCTCACTAATGAAAATTGTATCTTCATAAACAGGTTTTTCATAAACTACCTTAAAAACGTATAAATAATACATAAAAACTTATTTATTTGCATAAGCTGTTTTATATAAGCTCTAAAATAAGGTAATCCAAACGGGCCCTTAATCCAATTGCACTTTATTTTGATGCCAATTCATTTTGAAGCTTAGTTTTTTTGGCATTTAATTTTTGCGCAATGCATTGAGTGTTTATATTATGGCTATTAACAACTAAACTAGAAGCAAGTTGTTCTCACAATTAGTTGTTAATCTCCCAACGTCATCTTCGATATATATCATAATTTATATTTTCTGGTCTTATAATCAAAATAACATTTTTTAGTGTGATGTTCTGGTAACTTAAAAACGTATTTGTATCTACGCTGAAAAATAAATAATGTGAAATAGATACCAGTTGCAAGATTGTATAGTTTTGAAGGTTAATGTGATGTTTTGTGCGTTGTAAGTAAGGGAGCAGTTGCCAACTTGGGTTGTTTGGTTCTGATTATGATAAAAAACAATAACATGAACAATCATCTTTACATTTGTTTGCAGAGTAAAAAATAGATGCATAAGATTACTAAACTTGCCGTATTCGCTAGATAGTTTGAATGGAATGTTTTTCACCAAGAATAAACCGCACCAAGCCTACCATTTTTAATGCAATTCTGGAACGTTGGTTACGAATAAATGTATGTTGGATGTATCATCTTGCTTATAATTCAAAAAAAGCACCACATGATTGTTTAAGAGTGTCATTTTATGTTGATACGAGAATAAGAATACAATTTGAATTGCTTAACCTTTTTATTTAATCAAATTTACATTACACGTGACATCATATATTCTATTTTGGTTTAAAATACTTTTGGGTTAATTGAATGTTGTCTTAAACAAAACTATCCAAAAAAATAAAAATATATACAGTCTCATCATATGTGGTTTATCACGCGTGTGTAAATTATATATGTTGTCTCAAATGTGTGCAGGGCTAAACAGAAAACACCATTCTACTATTGGAAAATATGTTTAAGCTAAAAAGACCCGTGCGACGCACGGATCATCTATCTAGTTGATTAAATAACAATTTATCATTTGTTTTATTCCATTTTTTTTATTAATTGATGGACTTTAAAAATTTGTTTTGGCAGTAGGGTTATTTTGGTAAATCTTACATCCCCAACACACATTCTTCATCCTTCTCTTCTCTCTCTGAACTTACGACCGATCTCTTTCACGTTTCACCACCGCATCCTCCATTCACGCCAGTCGCCAGCCACCACCGTCCTCAGCTTTTCTCAGACCACACCCTCGTCTCAATCTCTCTCTCTCTCTCTCTCTCTCTCTCTCTCTCTTCCTTTCTTTTCTTCTGTTCTCTCTCTATTCATTCTCTCTGCTAGCTTCTTCTTCCATTACCCACCCATATCATGTTTACACTCTCCCCACTAACCTTCAATCCTTTTAGATTTGTCCGTCCTTAGCTTCAATTAATTGGTGACAGATCTATAGGGATTAAAGAATCAACAACCCATAAAAGTTGGATTAAACCTATTGAATTTTAGATCTTTCTAGAGAATTTCAATATTTCACGGTAAATCACAGTATGTAAACTGTTTTGCAAGATAATTTGATTTCATTTTCAGCATCAACTAAGTATTCATCTTTTTGTTAATCCTGAAGTTTAAAATTTTTCAACAATTCACTCTCTGATGATTTACAATAAGTAATAACATCAATTCACAGGAACTTGATGATGGAATTTGATTTCACTGTTTTTATTAGTACCAATAATATACCTACTTTATTGAAGGAATTTGATTTGGTTGTTTTCATTAGAAATATTGTGATCAAATTTGATTATTGGGAAGAAGAACAGAATGTATGAAAACCAGTAAGAAGAAATAATTTGTGTGGAGTGAGAGAGTGGAAAGAGGAGAAAGAGAGAAGGAAGCGGAATAAGAATAAATGAGGTGGGTTCCACTCGAAGAAGCAAAAAGATAATCTTCCATTCCGTGCTTCCCCGGACACCAAATACAATCCATTTCATTGTATATAAATTACATGCTCAAGAAAAATCTAATCACAGAAATAAAATTACACTTTTAGTCCCTTAACTTAATTTCAAGTAATATATTGGTCCTTTATCTTTTTTTCATTTCAATTTTCATATACATTTTCAAGCTTCAAATCTTATATTCTTATGCAAAAATAGACGCGATCATGAATTTGAAGACTGAAAGACCATAAGAAAATAAAATCATGAATTTTAAGCTTAAAAATTCATATGAAAATGGACAAAAAGGACCAAATTGAAATAAAAAAAGATAAAACACTAAACTGTTATCGGAAATTAAGTTAAGGGACTAAAAATGTAATTACGTCAATCATAGAATTAGTTTATGCAATGTCCATTATCAGCAAGCAAATACAAACGATGGTTAATAAACATTTACTTGTTCTCTATTAAATAAATGGAGTAAAAGAAAAGGAACAAGTTTATATCCTATATGATCTTAGTATGTATGAGCAACAATGGAAGTAAGCAATTTTAGAATTTACAGTGCTCCCTGATCAAAATAAAAAAAGGAAAGTGCATTATGTTGTTTCCATCTATATATTTTTCAGAAAAGGCCTCATCATTTGGTCAAAAAAGAAAAAGAAAAAGGCCTCATCATTATTATTTCTTTATTCTCATTAATGGACATAATTATAATTCATTACCAATATTTTTTTTAAGAATTTTATTAATGTTGTTTTATTTCATTTTTGTAAAAAAAAACTAAATTTGGGGCTTACAACGTCTCTTTAATTTGTGTCAAAACCATATACCAGTAATTAGTTTATGCAATATCCATTGTCAGCAAATACAAACGATGGTTGGTATTTTGCTTTATTCTTTTGCCTGCAAACAACTCTTTATTTCATTCATGATATTTTTATATGACTTTTTTTATTCATTATTTATCTAATTTGTGTTACAGGACTTGCTTATAGTTTACATTTTGATCCTTTCTATTGCTTCATGCAACTCATGGGTTGTAAATGGTGTGAATACCCTTAACGTGATTCAATACGGTGCCAAAGGTGATGGCAGAACCGATGATAGCAAAGTATGTATACCCTATTTTTATTGGTACATCAAACACCGGATTTCAGTATGATATGATAGTTTTATCATATCATGTCTGTTTATCATGCGCGCCAAACAGACCCTTAAATATTTTTTCTTTCGAGCAAAGTATTTTTTTTTTCATAAGTAAATTAGATTATGGAGATTAGAACTCCGACCCTTAATTGTACTCTTATTTAATTGATGTAAGTTTATTGTAAATTATAATTACAACAATTTCTTTCATTTATAATCTCAATATATACAATATTTTTCTATAGGCTTTTGTGGAAGCATTCAGAGCCTTATGTGGTGGTAGATATGGGAATACGCTGGTGGTGCCAAATGGGCATTCATTTTTTGTGCGTCCAACTCTAAATTTCAGTGGCCCTTGTCATTCTAAAAATATTAATATCAAGGTACACGAGTAATAAGAAGCCTTCATATTATTTTATTTTTTATCTCTTTCAATATACAAATTAATAACTTAATTATGTCAAATGTGTGATACATTTGCAGATTATGGGAAACATATTAGCACCTAAAAAAGGTGATTGGGGAAGAGAGTGTTCGCTATTTTGGATTCATTTCTTTAACATACATGGATTGATACTTGATGGATCAGGAGTGATAAATGGTAACGGTGAAGACTGGTGGAGCAGGGTAATGTACATAAACATTTATACATGTATTATACTAACAATAAAAATAGAATATGTATTGTCTGTGCCTAATTATCAAGTTAAAAGGTCTGATTTCAAATTAAATTTGATATTTGAAATTATAAAATAAAAATAAATATTATATACTTTTTTGGATGTGTGAATGTGGAATCCCTTGCTGCAAAGAATCTGAATTCAATAGTTAATTCTCAATGATTGGTTTGATGATCGAGGCTTGAGACCTCATAGTATACTTATCTCTAGGTCTTGAGTTCGAATCCTCCATATGTCAATTCTTGTGTTGTGCTAGACCATACATAATTTTGCTCCGACTTCAATTGAATTCATTGCTAATATGCGATGAGATTGGTCTTCATTAATCGATCATTGAGTCATACGAGTTAAAAAAGAAAAACTTTCCCCACAAAAGAAGAAACGGGAACCGTTATTTACATTTCCCTTATTAATTACCTACTATAATTTAGTACACTATTGGTAAAAAAAAAAACAAATTATTTTGCAATCGCATTTTTGTTTTTGGTGTTAATCATTATTTGTAACATTAATCATCAAACAATACACTATTTTAAAACTTGCAGGTGAAAGGGACCGGAGGATGCCCTAGAATACCTACGGTTAGAAATTCTTACCATTGTTATGATTTATATAAGGGAAATGCTAACCGGTGTTTTTGGTATCCTTAACCAGTGTCTTAGAGGCTCTGGTTAGCATGACCCTTTATATAATAGAAATTCTCATCAAACAATCACGAATTGAAATATATTTTTCTCAATAATTACAATGTTTGGAACGCAGGCTTTGCAGTTTGATAAATGTGATGGGCTTCAAATAACTGGACTCACTCATATCAATGGGCCAGGACCACATATTGCGGTGACGGATAGCCAAGACGTAACTATCTCCCATATTCATATTAATTCACCAAAAGAAAGTCACAACACTGATGGAATTGATTTAACAAGGGCAATTCGGGTCAATGTTCATGACATTCCAATACGAAGTGGTAAAAATATGCTTATGTTTTTTCCTTACACATCTATCATTAAGCTAATCGCTAATATTAATGACTAGTGATTTAGCCACATTTGTTAAATCGTTCACTAACTCATATAGTGACAATGATAAACAAACGATTTTAACATTCGATCGCTATATCACCTAAAATAATTTGATCACTAAACAATTTTTAGAAGTGAAAAGAAAGTGTTGTTGTTAACATTTCTTATACTATAGGCGATGATTGTATTGCTATCAAAGGTGGATCACAATTTGTCAACGTCAGCCAAGTTACATGTGGGCCTGGTCACGGCATTAGGTTTGTCAAAAATATATACTTAAAGTCACATTTGTACTTATTAGAAACTTAGATTTATGTTACAAATACAATTTTTGGTGGTCTATGGGGTTTGAACCCCGGACCTTGCATATATTATACAGTTTAACATTACCAATTAGAATATGAGATTTTTTTTTAGGAATAAGAATTTGAGATATGAATCTAGTTATTTGTACTATTAATTTTTGAGTATTCACCTAGAATTTCTGTTTCATAATAAATGAATAATTTCACATGCAGTGTAGGGAGTCTAGGAGGGCATGGTTCAACAGAATTTGCAGAACATTTAAGTATCAAGAATTGTACATTCAATGGAGCTGATAGTGCTGTTAAAATCAAAACATGGCCGGTAATGATATAATTTTGAAATCAATAAAACTATATAATAATACATTATCCTATGTATTTTTATGTTAAATTGAATTAACAAAAATCCAATATATTTTTGAAGGGTGGAAAAGGATACGCCAGAGATATCATCTTCGAGGATATAATACTAAATCAAACAAATTTCCCTGTATATATTGACCAACATTATATGAAGACCCCCGAACAGGTTAACATAATTAATTTTTCTCTCACTTAGTGTTGATTAATTTTGTTCAAAATTCTAACATACTTACATTATTTTTGTTTTCATTTTTGTTGCAGCACCAAGCAGTGAAAATAAGTAACATCAAATTCAGTAATATCTGTGGAACATGTATTGATGAAAATGCTATTGTATTGGATTGTGCTAAGATAGGGTGTTACGATATCACCCTTAATCAAATCAAAATTACCTCAATTAATCGAAAGAAGCCAGCTTCTGTGAAGTGCAATAATGTTCATGGAACAGCCACTAATATCATTTCACCTAAAGGGTCTTGTGTCAATCACTAAAGAGACTTTGTTTATCTCTAAAAAACAAAATTAATGGTAGTTTTTTTCTAGATGCAGAACCTTAGCTGCATAATCTTGATTAGGGTTAAGTTTAGTTAGTTGCAAATTACTTACTTTTTATCTCTATGGGTTTGGTTTATCTTTATCTTGTCTCTAGTGATGCTTATCTTCTGCAACATTTTTCTTTTTAAATAAAATTGCTTTGGTTTTTGCTCAATAAGTAAAAAAAGTCCACACACTATTCATTTGCACTTCCATGACTTTCAGTGTTTGTACCAAATATATATACTAAAAATTTGTTTCAATGAGATATATAGTGGGTTTGTACAAAATCATCTGATGTAGATACAGTCTATGTGATTCTCTACCTACAAATACTCTTCCTTTCTTCCATATTCTTCATGCTAAAACTCATATTTATCTTCTTTCTTCCATTTTCTTTCTTACTTTTCTTTTGGGGGCGGTATGCCATTTTTTCACTGGTGCCCTTTCATATGAAAGGTTAACAAAGACATCAGTGTCAATATGTGAGATAATTATTTTAAGTATTATATATTTCACACCATGCGAATACCAATAAAAGACAAAGGTTCCTATCATTTTTCAGTTACGTCACATAATCATGTAATTGCACCCCTCTATGTCTTAAGTTCGATTTTCTCAATTTTAATTTTACTAGTAGGTTAGTTTGACTCCTAAAAAGAAAGTGCACCTCCAAAAAAAATTGTAAAGTGCATGTTTATTTTATTTTACACACGTGACAAAATAAACTACTTTATTTCATAGTCAATATGTAAAATAACAAATGAAGCTGCCGACATTCCTTAAAAAGAAAAATTAAGCAAAAAATTAAGCAGCCGACATGAGTGAAACAAATAAACTTTTCATTCATCATTTTCACATATAGGTCACGTGTGAAATATGTTACCTATAAACACATAATGCGTGAGAACTTACTCCTTTTATAGAAGTGTTAAAAAAAATGCATTCACATTGCACATGCTTAATTAAAATTGATTTGTTTCACATTTATGGTTTTGCCTCAAAATTGGTATTTCCTATTCATATTCAGAATCGAAACTATAATTATCACTTCTAAGGCCAAAAAATCAAAAATCAAAATATCTGGTTTCGAACCAAAATTGCAATAAGTACGATATTTTAAGGACAAAGAAGTTTGATCTTAAAAATAGAGAGACTATTTTTCAGAGCATGATAAATTAAAAAAGGACCAAAAATATGCAATTAAGCAGAAAACAAAAGATTGTTTGTTTCCGTCATAAAATTCCAAAAGCAAAAAACAGATATTCTATTTTATTTTATTTTTTTACGTTTATGGAGAGGTGCTGTTGAAATTTGTTTGAGATCTTTATTATTTTAAGAGAAATTGGGTTAAACATTGAGTATTTTTTTAACTAAAGAGTCCAATGACAAAATTCACACACACATAATAACGATGAAAAGTGAAGAATTGAGGATTCAAATTTGTGTTTCAATGTATTTAAATGTTCATCTGGTCTTTTAATATTTGAATTATATGTTAAACACCGTTTTTAGAATTTATTTTTAAAAACTTCATTTTAAGTAGCTCTTTTTATTTATTTATTTTTACAAATTATACTGAATGTTGAGTTCCACACTAAATTTAGGAACATTTCTGTTGTGTGCAAGTATGAGTTATATGTCCCACATCGAATAGAAAAATGGAGGTTGAACATTTTATAAATGAGAAGATCCATAAACTCATTGCCTTAATTTTTGGATAAGAGTGTAACGTCTCTCTCACTTATGTGGTTTTTTTTTTGTGAAAGACTCTCACTTATGTGGTTGTTCTACCTAGATGTGGGTGGATAAATTGGATGGATTTGGATCCATGGATCAAAAAAATTCATATTCATTAGTCCATGCAAATCCACTGAATATTTTTAAAAAAAATTCCATCCAATCCATTAAATATAAAATTCATCTGATCCATCCATTGATAGGTTATTAACGGATGGATGTACATCCGATCCATAAATTAAAGTGTATTATTTGTTTGAAGGGGTGTATTATTTATTTAAGTGTATTTTTTTAATGAATTCAATCCAAGTATATGCGGCCCAAAACTTTTTGACAATTGCTTTTCTGACTTTCAATACTTCCTAAAAACATAAGTAAAAGACTAAAATACCCCCAACGGTAGTTAACTACCGCTGACTTATAACTAAAAAACACGCTGGCAGTTAACTACCGCTGGATTTTTTGGTCATTTACTTGTGTTACTAAGACACAATGAATGTCAAAAAAGCAATCTTCAAACTTTTTAAGCAGTTCAGTCCAAATATATCAAGGCCCAACATTGTTTTTTTAGCCCAATAACTTTTTTTGACAAAAGCACTTAATAATTCAGAAATATTAATTAAATAGTTAAAAATCTTATGGTCACAAGTGGTGGCAGATGGTGGTCAACCGGCGTTGACCATGGTGGCTCGACGGCGACCTGGGATTTTATGGTGACTATCGGCGGAGCTTCGACGAATCGCAGTGGTCGGCAGTGAAACTTCAGCGTTGACCGGTAGTCTTATGTTTGTAAGAAATAGGCAACAAGATTTGGTAAAAAAAAAAAAGTAGGAAACAAGACAACAAAAGTATTATTCTGTTCAAGATGTTGACATGGTACTATTGTAAAATTAGATTCATTTTGCACCTTTAGCCCATGTAGCTTTACTTTTGGTAGATTGTTCATTAGCAACTTGAACATATATTGTTAGAGTAGCAACTCATAAGAGAAGATATAAAGGAACAATACAGCGTAAAATAATGAAACATGGTGCCTGATTAAGAATTTTGGCCAAGTTTGCTTATGTCTCTGACTATAAAAACAATATTATTCCATCTTATTATTAGTGAATGAATTAGGGTTTACATTTTTACAACTCATTTATAAATTTTATGATCCAAAAGGCAACTATATACTATAAACAAACATAATAAAATGTACATGCAATACAATGCATAATATATGCAGAGGTTGGGGTTCGAACCCCATACATCCAACTTCTCCACATTTAAAATGTGTGAGTTCAAGTCACTAAGCTACTTGACAAAAAAAAATTATTCACACACGCTAACGCTGGGAAAAGAGCGGACAGATGGACATGGTAGTGTCTGTCTATTCGCTAACAATTAATAGTGATGAGACTCACTTAGTGATATGATCCATCATCTACTTTTTTACGTTTATCTCTCACCAAATGACATTATTTATTTTAAATAAATGGAGAGAATCCTTACTCCTCTTAGCCAACGTGATATGACCTGCTACTATGGTAGACAAATAAAAAGTTGCATATCAGCCACAAAACTCAGTTTTAAGTTTAGATTATATTTGAGGATTTAATTGTTCTTTGTAGTAAACTAAAAGTTGTATTCTTTAACGAACCAAATTGAGTCTCAACTCTCAAATTTTTGACCAAGGACCGCAAGACGCCAATGAATCTTCACAAATGCTAGTAATATGTATATGTCAAGTTGGTGACATCACGCCTTGCGATCGATCTTCAAAAAGTATAAAGAAAAGAGAATTATAGTTGCCATGACTTGACTTTTCCTTGATTTAGAAGACTTTCGTTGGGTCAAGGTAAATTTTATTTATACAAATTAAAATCTCCAATGATTTTTCCTTACACAACAACAAGCACTACTACAGAAATGACATTTCACATCGGTGGAAATCGACTTTTCACATCGGGTCCCGACCGATGTAACTAAAGGTGATGTTGTATGTCAGCATCATTTCACATCGGGTTTTGAACCGTTGCGACAAGTCATTTTCCACATCGGGCAGCCAATCACAGATTTGATGTGATATTTTATACATTAACATAGGTTTTCCCATCGGTTGTACCGTAGAAACTGATGTCAAATA
>Ga0228711_1008169_pt1 | contig 14810 bp, 10 predicted proteins | sample MedpolnodulmetaG_2_FD_177996 | JGI IMG/M metagenome (GOLD analysis project Ga0228711, IMG submission 177996) | Root nodule microbial communities from Medicago polymorpha collected in Santa Monica, California, United States - brown nodules | ecosystem: Host-associated > Plants > Roots > Nodule...
TTGGGCCTTTGGGGGCTTTTGTTTTTTTAGTGGGCTTAGTATATTTGGGGCTTATGTGAGAGGGGGCCTATTCATTTTGTTGCTTTTTAAGCCCCCTTATCATGTGGGCTGGGGCTTAGATGTTGAAGCCCCATGAAATTGACAGCTCTGCACACACACACCTCATATTACATCTTCTCTCAATATGAATACTGCTTATAACATAAGGATTCCAGAAGAATCATAAGCAAAAAAAATCCATTGGGCCCAACCAAGCCGGTTTTGTGGGATTGTGTTAGGCCCAACCACGATTTCTAAGATGGTATCAGAGTCTCTTCAAGATCCATTGGGCCACCTGCTATCAAGTTTCCGCTATCGGGCCACCCACAATTTATGTCCACGAACCAAGCCCAATAGTGCTGGCCGTGAGGGGGTGTGTTAAGAGTCCCACATTGGATAGGTGATGGCCTGACAATGTGTTTATAAGTAGGGGCAATCTTCACCTCATAAGCCGGTTTTGTGGGATTGTGTTAAGTCCAACCACGATTTCTAGGTGTTCGTCATTCTTCTCCAACTGTTTCAAATCCCTAGTGTCGAGAGGCTACTGAGAAAAGTTCATCCAGATACCCATACTATCTTGATAAGTAAAAAAATCGTTGATCATTATATACATGCTCGCATGTTTATTCCACAATAATACATAATTAAAATTTTAATTTTTATAAAACATGTATGTACTGTTGCTCAAAAAAAACATGTATGTACTGATGAATTATTAAATTAATTCCCACGATATCAATTACACTCTTTATATTTCCTAAAAAATAAATTACCTTCTCTATGTTACATTTTTTTGGTGACTCTATATTACATCTTCTTATAATAATAATAATAATAATAATAATAAAATCTAAGAAACAAATCATCAAAGTTATTCTTACTTATTTTGGTTACCATATTACTCCTTCCGTTTCTTTTTAATTATCATTTTTGAGATTTTTACACAAACCAAGACAACAATTACATTTTATTACTTTTGATACAACACTTTATATTTTTCCTATAATAACCTTCATCATTTTATATTTCTTATCATATATTTCTCTCTCTACAATAAATAACCAAGGGTAATAAAGGCAAAACAACATTTAATGTTGTATTGAACTTTGAAAGTGACGGTTAATTAGAAACAAAAGAATTTTGCAAAAGTGACAATTAAAAAGGAACCGAGTGAGTATAAAACAAATTCTTTAGTCAAGTCCCAACTCCCAACTCATAACTAAGATTTTTTCATGGAGATGGAAACCGAGATTCAAGATGAATTCCGTCCAAGCCAATTATTTATTATTCCTTCCGTCCCGCAATAGATGACCTATTTGACAATATGCACTATTGACTTAACATATTTTGACCACATTTTTCTACTAATATACAAAGATAAATAATATCATATAAAATATTGTTGAATTCGTCTCGATGAGTATTTTTTAAATATTAAATTTTCATAATTTTTTCTAATAGAGAATTGAAGATATTAAAGATAAAACATATGCATTGGTATGTGCAACAGAGTCAATTGTGTCATTTAATTTGAGACGGAGAGAGTACTGTTTTGATTACCATATTTTAGATGTGACACATTCATTAACTTTGCAACCAATCTATGCATGTGTTCGTTATTGTGTTTTTTTGCTCTAGACGCACGCCACACAAGAAGCTACCTTTTGTAACTTTCAAACTCACACGTTAGAAATGCATTGGGATGCGATACTCCCCAATTAAACGCCAATCTAAACACACTATAAATCGTGAGGTCAAAATGACGACATTTAGTATTGTCTCATCTCGTAACTAAGATTTTTCCATCGAGATTCAACTCGAGATCCAAGTTCAATTACGCTCAAACCCACCTAATATAACAATAATTATCCACTAAGATGTGGCACATTCATTAACTTCATAACGGATATATTACAAAATCAATATGACGATGTTTAATAGAGTCTCACCTTCTGACCAAAGTTTTTCGATCGGGTTCGAGCCCGAGATCCGAGTTCAATTCCACCCGAACTAACATAATAAATAGACTTATTTACCCATATACCTCAATCTCAATCTCATTATTCATTCTTCTTCTTCTTCAACTCGCGACAGAGCCAACAATCTCTCTCTCTCTCTCTCTCTCTGAGCAACAATGCCAGCCCAGAAGCGTTCCTTACCCGAGTCAATGGAAGATGAAGAAGAAACTTCACAGCTTCTTCAACAATCTCGCCATGTCAAGCATCACCGCGAACCACACTTCATCGACCAACATGAACAAGAGGAAGATGAAGAAGACGACGATGATGATCAGCAAGAGCAAGATGAGGAAGAAGACGAGCAAGGAGAAGAAGAGGAAGATGAAGAAGAAGAAGCTGAAGAAGATGATGAGGAAGATGACGATGAAGAAGGGCAGCACCATGACGATGAAAAGGAAAAATCACAAGGTAACGTTTCAGCTTTTTGTTTAAGCACTTTTTTGCGTTTAGCTTTTTTATTACATGGTTTTACAGTGACCCAATTGGTTTTTCTCAACTGGGTTATGCTTAGTTTTGGTTTTTGTGTTTGTTCATGTTCTAAAGTTTGGTTCTTTTTGTTTTTTCAGATTCCGATGAATCCTCTGACTCTGAGGAAAAACCTGAGTAATCCTTCTTACTCTCACTCTTTCATATGCATTGTTTCTTAACTTCTGCTTTGTGCTTTGTTTTACTAGATTCATGTTTTGATCCTGTGGATGTGTGTGTCTTTATTTTGAGGTTGCTGTTTGGTGTGAATTTTGCTGTTTGTGTGTTTGTATTGTTAATTTGATATATGTTTGTGTCATTTGAGTTGTGATGTCTGTATTTGCTGAATGTCTTCCTGTTTGATTTGTCATTGTTGGTTTGCATGTTTAGATTTTGGTCCATGTTTATAATTGAAAACGATTCTTTCGTTTCATGATCGAAGAAAGTAACTACTTTGGCGTATATTTTTATTACTTGGTACATTATTTGTCATGGCTTTTGATTAAGCATCAATCAACATCTATGATCTCTTTCACGAGGGTAGATGAATTCTTTTCTCCAGTGTGTGTCATGTTAAAGTTGCAACTGTTGAACTTTACTAATCTTCAAATCAAACTTTGGTTTGGTAGAGTTCAAGTTGTGTGTATGTAAATGTCTTTAGAGTAGCCATGTCAACTGGTCAACTGAATGGCAAAAGTTCAAAACGTATTTTTTGTAAGAATTGTCATATATCATTTGGAGTCATGATTCAAATAAACTTCGTAATAGTTTAGCAAGTAGTTATGTTGTTTCCTGAAACTGTATTTCATAATAAGTGTTGTTACTTAGTGCATGTTTAGATTGACGGTGAGTTTGACAAAATCACCATGGCACCATGATTTTGTTGAAGCTTTAATATGCAGTTTTCGCCTAAATTGCAGTGTCTCATCGTGACTCTGCCACCACCAATCCAAACATGCAGTTAAATTGTTTGAGTTTTCCTCTGCATTCTTTCAATGTTTGTGCATTGTTGGTAACCGTTCCTTGTGGTTACCAGTGCTATTGATTGTGGAAGGCAAAATGTTCACTATTTTAAGCTACCATAAAACACCATCCTTCACAAATTTGCCATAGTGGTTTGCAAAAGAACTGGCATTGCAATCCACCATGGCTGCAATTTGATAGCACTGGTAGCTATAGGTGCCAAACAGCGCGCCTTTCACTGAAGGTGTTAACTTCAGAAAATAAAGAAAACGCCAAAATGTTCAGCTTTGTGCATTACTTTATAATACAAATTAATTCTAAGTTGCTTGCTACTAATAGTCCCAACGACTGGCAACTGATTTTTTTTAACATTCGCACTATTCTACCCCTTAAACAATATCATCTGGAAGTTAAATCACTGCCCTTTTTGGTTATTCATCATAGTTATCAACAAAGCCAGATAGGCGTGCGCCTGAACCTAAAAGGCATGCCTAAGGCATGTGTGTCAATCTGCAAGCTGAACCCTTCTATTGCCCTGTCTTACTCTTAGTACCTTAGACAGGCCTTTTGGTGCCTTTGGCCTCACGGTGTTTTGTCTTTTAAAATATTGAAATTCATGATGGTTTGATGCTGCATCATAATTTTTTTCAGTGACATATTATTAATATAATAGAGCATTTTAGGACGAGTTCATCTTAGTTTTTTCTTGACATTGTCTTGAACATGTTGATTCGTGAGTTTGCTTGAAGTTTTGGATGAATGACATGTGCACATTCCTTTGGTAAAAAAGAAGTTTTAAATGGCATTGTTCTGATTTAATCAAGCTTAACTTTTCCTTATTTGTATGGCACTGTTCTGATTTAATTGAGCTTAAATTTTGAATGAAGAATTGAAGATCTAATTTAAATATTCTTTTCTCTTCTTCTTATGAATACTATTCTTGAAAGGAGTAAATGATTATAAACATGTTAACGGTACAAGTTGAAATGAAAATTTGGCATGTCTGGAAGTATGTTCATCCCATCTTAAATTGTTCTTTCAATCGAGTTTATGTAAATATATGCTTATTTTGTTTTTCTTGCAGATATGTGTACGTTGAACTTTCGGATATTCGTAAAGATGTCCAATGTCCAATTTGCCTTGGTATGTTTTTGTTCAACCTTTCTGGATGGTATAGTTGAGCAGCAACTTGTATGTGATTTTGATTTTTCTACAGTCAAAATGTTACTGATATTTAGTTGGCGACTATTACAGAGCTATCACTAGGTCCTCTTGGTTCCATATTTTCTATTGTATCTAATAATATAACCTACTTCATTATTGGAAATTCGATCATATTGAAGGAATAGTACAGTTCCATGTATTCATGCTTATCTTATGAGCATCAAATTGTCAATTATATTTATAACAAGGATGCTAATTTTCGTAGTATACTTCATTGGTCAGGCTGTTAATATCACTGTATGGTCTGTATATCATAACAGTAGAATAAGTTCACTCATTAGAGTCTCATGAATGACTTTGATGAGTTAGATGCAACGATGAAATGTATCTGTATTTTGACATGAATAAGTCTCAGTTTGAATAATCAATTTAGTAGTTTAATCTAAGATCATTTGTTACTTGGAATACATACGATACCAAATGATTGTGAATACTGATTTAAAAGGTAAAGAGTTGTGAACACGTTTCTATAAACGGGGCATGCTATTTGAATGACGTGGAAAGTTTCATATATTTTATTAGCACTAGATGTGGTTTTTAAATGTCAACCAGTGTGATTGCCTGTTGTTTTTAGCACTTGTCTTAATTGTGATTCTTCCATGCAATTTCAAATTTTATTTTATTTTTTTTCAAACCTGCAGCTTATGCTTGAATTATGGCAAACATTTCCTGAGTGCTGATTTCTCGAAGACTGACCAAGCATTTTATGTGTTTGAACAGGTATTATTAAGAAAACAAGAACTGTTATGGAATGCTTGCACCGCTTTTGCAGGGAATGCATTGACAAATCAATGCGACTGGGGTAAGTCTCATGAATCATTCCACCTTATTTATTTAATATGCTACTGATAGTTGCAGTTGAAGTCCTTGTCTCTACTTTGCTTATTTGAAATCACAATATAATGTTTGTATGTGACCGGATTTATTATTTATGATATATATATCATCTCAGGAACAATGAATGCCCTGCTTGCCGCACACACTGTGCTAGCCGTCGCTCCTTGAGAGATGATCCAAATTATGATGCCCTTATTGCTACTCTATATCCAAATATTGAGAAGTATGAGGAAGAGGTATAATTTAACCTGCTCACTATTTTGTCCTAGTGTGTACGCAGTCCTGTGTACATGCACCTTTTTTAAAATTTAGTTAGTGATACCACTCTGTCCCATTGCAGGAGCTTGAATTTCGTGAAGAGGAGAAGAATCGAAATAAGCAGGTCAATGTTTATTGAGTGAATATATTTATGCATGCTTTCAACTTAATTATTGTAATGTGCATGCAAATTACACTGATGATACCACATGTTTTACTGATCGATGTTAAGTTGTTGACTATCTACATGGCTGCTGTAGCATACCAACTAAATACATATCTTATAAAATGAATATTTGCTTAACGCATGTTCCTTATTAATCTTGAATCTTATCAGTCATTATCTATGTTATCTTAGTTTTTTTTTTTCTTCTTTTCTGGCAGATTCAAGCTTCAATAGCAAAAGTTTTTAAACGACAATCTGAAGCACTAAGCAAGAAACGTAAAGATACACCAAGTTCAAGTTCATTGGTGACAAGATCACAGCGTAATCAAAGAAACCTTCAGTCTAGGAGACAAAACCAAGCGGGTGATATTCAAGGATCTGAAGAAAACGAGGAAAATGGAAATAATGAAAGAGACTCGTCTTCTGGCGATGAGGGGGGTACAGAACTCCGACAGAGAAAACGAAAGAGATGGACCAGAGTTCGCTCCTCTCAGCCCTCATCGTCAATGGCAAGTCCTGATGGTGGAAGCATAGAAAGCGATCTGGATATAAATAGAGAAAATCGAGGAACTTCTAGGCTGGTGACAAAAGCTAGAAAGCTTACTTGGGGAAGGGGTGGTTTTCGGAGTAACACAAGATATGGCAGTGGTGGTGGTAGCAATGGCAAGAGTTCCCGTAGTGGTCGAATGTCTAGGTTGGTTGATTATCTCAAAAACTTGAATGAGAACACTGATGAGGTATAAGTTCTTTTTTTTTTCCTCTTGTAATGGACCAATGAAAAATGTTACTACGTATTGCTTCTTTATTATACTTGTATTCTTATTTCAGTTCAATTTAACAAATAGATACTATATTTTATTTACAGTTTGATGTTCATCTCATGTTCGTTTCTCTGGACAAAGAACCTACACCAAGGTTGGAGAAGCTTCATCTGTGTTGTCGACCAAATGTGTCTGTCAAGAACCTTTATGAAGTGAGATCCTCTTTTTCTTTTATCACTTATTTCTGGCAGTGGTAGTTTTTTTTAATTAGTATGAATTGAACTTGATATCCAGAGGTTTACAACACACACTGCGCACCAACCACTTATGCCAGACCTCAGTGGTCTGGCAGTGACAGGTTTTGATCAGCTTGAATTTATGCCTCCACCAGAATGCTTTGTTAATATATTAGTTCTGTGTAATTCTTCCCCATTGAAAACAATTGTATAATATGCTTTTTTTGGCAAACCGATGATAGTTTTCTTATGATGATTGTCTAATATTTTTGTATTTTCTTCATAGTATGTTGCTAGTCAGACGCCTTTGACAGTTGAAGAAGTTGAGATACTGGCAGTTAAAGGATGCAGCAGTGCAAATTGTGACAAGTCAGCTGACGAGGATTCAGTCCTGGATTTCGATGAGCTATCATCATTGGTTATAGATCCACAAAAAGATGAACTGGAAATTTTGCAAGCTCATGAAACTGTGGAAGAGATTAGATCCAAAAGCATATTTAAAAGGGGCCATTTGGTGAGTATTAAGATTTTTTTTTTTTTCCTTCTATGAAGCACAAACACGGACACAACATTGACACGTCAACCATGATAATAAATTTGAGAAAATTAATTAATTAAATGTAATCACATGTGTTATGGACAGTAGACACGTCTTCGATCAGAGGACTCACACCCTCCCCCACATACACACAAAAGTATTATCAAGTAAATGCTAAACTATATATTTATTTTTTCTTTTTCTGTTGTTTCAGATTCTGGCATACAAGAGGAAGGTCTGAGGCATTATATTTATTGGTTTGGGTGGCAGGCGTTTGATATGGACAACAATGCAATGAACTTGTTGTGTGTACATAAAAACAAAAGACCAATTGCTTAAAGTCTCTTTTTTCTTTTCTAGTTGTAACCAATTAAAGTGAATAAGTTATCCTAAAGTATACTAAATTTTTAAAACCTTCATAATGATATTATGGTAGCATTGTAATATGCTCAATAAGTTTTAGAGACATATACCTCCTAAAATATTGGTTAGAATTTCAATTTCATACAGATTTTTGTTAATTATCGGATGAAGTTTAAGCATACCAAATCTATCATACATAGACGAAGTAGTTTTAGGAAGTAGCATATTGTGGCCAACTGGATCACCTTCATTGTGGAAAACGATTGTTTTATCAAATGATTGGTTTTGTTCAATACAAATCAATTAAGATATATCACAAATATTTGAATCTCTTAAGCATTTGGTCAAAGGTTCAATCTCTAGTTTGTATGCTAGGAAATGTTAACTCGTCGAATGAGTCCTAGTTGATTTGATAGATTAATCTTCGTAGTTACGCACGTATATGCCTTTTTGACATAATGTATACCTTGACTTATCAAAAGTAGTCATGTTTTATCAACTTCATCTTAAAATACGCCCTAAAAAAACATATTTATCAAAGAGTGATGATGAAATGAAAATAATCACATTGATCTTTATGTAGAAGTTTTTCTTTAAGGCCTAAAAAAATAGGCTCAAAATTATGCTCTTTAGGCCACTATGATCATTTTTTAGAACTAGCAAACAGAAGAGGATTCATATTACCCTTTCATTTGATGGATGGGCAAAGTAGGGTTTGAAATGTTGGTGTTTTGAATTTGTACGATGAATTTTCCTGTGTGTTTTTTTTTAAGAACGACAACATTCACCTTCCACATTTTAAAAAAAAACCACACATGACTCTAAATGTAAACTTACGGACAATATAATTTATTCAAAAGTGTATTTTGAGATGACACAAATAATAATATATATTTTTAGATGTGTATATTTGAAGAGATTAAGGGGTGAGAAATTTCCTTTTTTTAAGGACATATAGATCAAATAATTATGACTAATAAATTGCCTAGTGACACTATAATTACTCGAGTTAGGATATTCTCTATTTCCTCAAGAGAAACTTCATACTTCAAAGGTTTTCTTACAACTTGTTCTCTACTCTCGTACAATCCTTTATTTATAGGTCTAAAGATCCTTCTACTATTCACTCATAGTACTATTCACCATAATATTATTCATCCAAACACTATTCATTTCGTACATGATTTATGACCTAAGTAATTACATGTCATTGCATGTTACATTACTCTTTCATCATGACTTCTTTTTCTTTTTCTTCAAGACACATATCCTTCTTTTCACACTTGACAATAGCTTCATCATTCTTCTCCATTTTCTCTTCATCGCTATAGCTTTGAAGAGTTTTAAAATGTATCTTAAATAATGCACCCACCAAATATGACATTATTTTATTTATATTTTCGAAACTTTGATAATGAAAAAAAATGGAGAGTAAAAAAAAAAAGGAGGTTTTTGACTCAAAATTACCCACCATATTGTTTACCTTAAATTTTGGCGGTTGGGGCATACTCCTTGGCATGGGAGGGAAGCAATGTTCTGTTGGAGTTTACAAATCCTTAACTAAAAACTTATAGATTTAAAGCTTAAACACAGGACAACAATTAGGGACATGAGGAGAATGTTATTTGATAATTATTTTTTTCCTCAAACCTTTAAATAGTAATAGTATTTTATGTATATTGTAACTGAAGAAGAATACGGCGATGTTAAAGTAAACAAATCCAGATTGTACTTGTACCATATAATAAATTGAAGTAGTTAATATTACATTTTTTTTTTACAGTAACATTACTTTTTTTTTTAGAAGAAGAAGAATTAACAATGTATTTTGATTTCCAATCTTGATTAATCAATAGTAGTTCGAGACAAATATTTTTGGGTTAATTAAGTAAACGGTCTCCGTACATATTCAGAAATTTGTTTTTAGTTCCTATAAAATAAAATCACAATTTTTAAGTGTTTAAGGATAATTAAACAAACTTTGTTGTAATAGAGACTAAAATTAAAAGTAATTTTTTTTAGGAACTAAAAGACCTATTAAAATTAAGTAAGGACTAAACTTAGAAATTCCCAACTTTATAAGGATCAAAAACATATTTCACCCTTAAAATTATTATTATTTGCATGTGTTTGTTTCAGGTTATCTTTATATATTGTAACAAAAAAAAAATTCTTTATATATTGAAATAAAATGATAGAAATATGCATTTTAATGCTCACTATAAGTTTATTAGTTTATTCCGGAGTATAAAAGATTCTTGGGAAAATTGAAAAGGGTCCTCTCAGTTATAATAGTTCGTGAGAATGTGCAATATTATACATGTTAGACAAACATATACACCAAAAATATTATTTTTTAATGCCTATTCCCAGAAAATAAAGTTAGTAAACTGCTGTGTTTACTTAATTGTACATATGCCTTGCCACATATGAGCTTGCTTCCAACATGGAAAAGGAATATTCACAACCAAATTAGTACCTGTTTAGGGACTGCCTCACATTTTGGTGGATAGTTTTTAAAATGAACTTTTAAATTGGCTAGAAAGCCTCCCTCACTCTAGAATTTTTTATCAAGTTTACTCACACACTCTATATAATATATGATATATGATTCTCATAATATAAATTCAGAAATTTTAATCAACTAGTTGTGATATCAAGTACTCTCTGGTTCTTTTTATAGGAGATAAGTAAGTCAACTAAAGTTGATGTATTTGGTTCATAACGTAGACTAAATACATCAACTTTTATTGACTCATTTGTCTCTTATAAAAGAATCGGATGAAGTATTTAGAAAGTTTCCAACCATCATCAAATCACTAAAATGGATTATTGGTGCCATTGTATGAAGTAATAGATCATTACAACAATCATAGTTAGTGACACCATAGTACCAAGTTTCCGGTTATACCATAATAACACAAGTGTTAGAAATTGTTTTAGTAAAAAATTCTTAACAACTTTCCATAATTCACGTGTCCATGAAACTTGTACATTTCTTAGATGCATAAAAAAATTAAATAATATCTACAATACGTGCTTAATTGATATACTTTGTATAGTACACATCTCCAAAGACATCATTATTATATATAGTAACCCAAGTACTCAACTATAGCAAAACAATATTTTTGTTTAGCAACATGGCTCACTTTGTAGCTTTTGTTACTATTTTTCTCATGACAATGAGTCCAATTTCTTCATCAATATCTTGTGATAATGTGTATTGGGATTTTGTAACATGTATTTGGTACATTGCAGCTTATGAATCCGAACCAACAACACGTTGTTGTAAAACTGTAGCAAAACAATATGAAGAAAATATTTGTGAATGTATTGAGAATTTGGGAAATGATTTAGATATTCGTTTTGATCTCTCTCGCATTGATGATCTTCCAAACAAGTGTCATGAACCAAAATCTTTGAATTGTTCCAAGTAAATCTTCTTCAATTACACTATCATCTCATTTTATTTTATTTTATTTTTAATCATAACTATATTCATCTCATTTATATTCACTTTGTGTATATATTTAATTATTAATGAGGTTTTTTGTCGTTATGTAGGATTAATCACTGAATGGAGAAAGCTATGTTTGGTGGAGAAAGGAAGGTGTGAAAAATAAAATAAAGGTTTAAAATGATTCCGAACCAAGAATGAAAATTAATGAAGTACACTCAAAATAAGGTTTTTACTTTATGAAGCTACATGCTATTTTTTTTTTTAAGGAATGAAGCTACAAGCTACTGTAATGTAGAACTAAATTAATTTTATTTCGAAACATTTTCCTCTCATTTTCAATCTACATCATCAATTCCACTCTTATTTTTTATTTTTATTTTCCCTAACTAGTATGAACTAAGAAATTTGTTGTTGACACATTTGGTTTGGCTGAGAAACACATATAAAATACTATAATACCCCTCAGCATATAAAACCGGCACCTCGGCAGTTAACAACCGAGAAAAACCTCGGCACCTAACTACCGAGGTGTCCTGAAACCAGAAATGGCAGAAGCAACACTTGCTTCTGGACCTGTAATGTGTTTTAAAACACATAACACAAACCTATTCCAATATTTTCACATCAACAACAATTATAAATTATCAACATTTGATTCAAGTAAAAATGCACCACGATAACAAATTACCAAGATGAAACCAAAATGTACCAACAATCCTTAAACAACAACTACAGGTAATCTTACTGTTGGTCCTGGTCTTGCTGATGCTGCTGTTGTTGCCGCCTTCTCGGCCTCTAGCCTCGCCTCCTGGCCAATATCGGTGCGATCTGCTCCCTAACATGGCTCATGGTCTGAAACCACTACTGAGGGCTCATGACCTCCTCCTGACCCATTTGCTCATCAGCGTAGGCAACAGCGGCACTAACTATGTCATAGGTATCAGGCGAGCCTCTCGCCTCGTACCGCTCCCACTATTGTGCAATGATCTGCTCTTCATTTGCTAGCCTGGGAAGATCTCCTAGAAATGGTGGCAAAATCTAAGGGTGAGACATTGTATTGTACCATAGCACATAGCCATCTGCCATCCTCCATGTCTGCTCTTCTGCTGGCTCACCCCAATCGGCCTCCTTAAGAGTGTGAGTGCGGAAGTCTACAAATGCCTGCACAATTTGAGGAGGTAGCAGCTCTACAACATTTGTCGGATGTTTACGGACCCTCTGAACGTATCCATACTGCCTCAAACCCCTCTCAGGCAAGTGACGGTACACCCTACGAACATCGCACATAATCCAGCCTGAATACCAGAAAACCTCCTCAAAACCCTGGATCTCCTTGTGCTCTTCGTACGGCCTCCAGCATACGTCATCAAACTGAATACGATCAAGCAATGAGCGATATGTCACCCCCTCTCCATGACCCTTTTGTAGCTTCCACCTCACTGCAACAGGATAGTTTTCAATATAGTCAGTGTTGGGATCAACACTAAAAAACTTAGGAGAATGCGCCAAAAACCATGCCTGCACAAACCAAACAAATCACATTTATAAATTATTACGCACGAAAAATATAAAAAAATAATAATAAAAGTTAAGGTTCACATTAATAAGTTTCTTACAGTGAGCAGTGTCACGCTTCCCCCAAGAGCTATGTCTCTAGGAAAACAGGCCTCAGCTAACTCGGCGTATAGGTATGCCAGTGTCATCCCTCCCCATGAATAATTACGCATCCCTGCGTAGCCCTCCTCCATGGTCGTCAGATAGACCAACTCGATGTGTTTGTTGCTTCTATCAGCAAACAACAAGCATCCTACAAGATATAGAACATAACACCTCACACAAAATTTCCTAACCCCCCAACTCCTCCAGCTCCTCTGGATCCTCTGTATCCGCCAATATGTTTGCCCTACCAATGTACCTCGTATATAATTCCTTCAGTTTTGGATAACTAATGTACCCACCATACTCTGTACCACAAATTTTCTCTGCCTCCGTCTTCGACACACTCAAGTGCCTCACCAAAAGTGCACATGCTTCATGTCTCAACATCTTCTTCCCATGGCTCAACATCCGCCCTTCAATCTGAAGATGCGTAAGACATGCGACATCATCTAAAGTCACAGTCATCTCCCGCAAGGGCATGTGAAAAGCGCTGGTCTCGGGATGCCACCTCTCGCATAATGTCATCGGCAAAGCATGAGGCACAGTGGCGTAGCCCAGATAAACCAAATCATGTAACCCGCTCTCCCTAAGCGAATCCTAAAACCATCTCTGATGCTCGTTTGGACGTCTGAGACTCAAAATCTTATTCCCATGATTAATCGCTTTCACAACACGCATCTTACGAACCAGAAAAAATAGAAAAATAAACATAGTTTAAAAAATGTAAACATCTAACTAAACAAAATAAAACTTAACACATGCAAAAATAAAAATCACAAATTTAAATTGCCGCACATATTTTTAACCTAAGACATAACACATGTAAAACTTAAAAAAAACACATAACAAAACCAATTTAAATCATAATTAAATATAAAGAAAATAATAAAAATTGAAATAAAGAAAATATAAAGAAAATAATTAAACATAAAGAAAAGGCTTAAACAAAAACACATATAAAAGTTGATATAATAATTAAACAAACACACATATAAAAAAAATAATTAAACATTAAGGAAAAAAAGTAGAAAAAATAACACTTACGTTATCTGAATTATACCAAAGCGGCAATGCCACATGATTGGCATAAGAGTGTTGCAGAGATATTTTTCCGGTCCTCCAGCAAAGGGAGGCTCCAAAGGTAACACTGCTGGGGCAGCCGCTGCAGCAATGTCATCATCGTCTGGTCTATGCTGCTGCTCTGGTATATGATCTTAGTCATACCCACCATCAGTGACATCGTGGTGTACCTGATCCTGATAATTCAGGTACTACACCTCGGACGAGTCAACAACCTGTGACGGGTCAACAACTTGTGACTCTTCAGGCTGTGTAGCCTGAGAAGTCCCTAAACCATCCCCTATCCGATCTCTTCCCCTCTTCGGTATATGTGCATTTCTCCTCTCCTTCTCCTTCCGGTAGCTTTGTGTCTGAGCACGCCTACCACCAATCATCTTAGATGGATCAATCGGGTCCTGCTCAGACATATCTACACAAACAATTAAAAATTTAACATAATTTCCATAACCTAATCAAACACTTTGTGTGCATCATTTCAATATACTCTAAACTAAACTTTCACATTTCAATATAATCATTCACATCTCAATATAACCTTCACATTATAACCTTCACATTTCATTATAAACATAAACATTCAATATAATCATTATAATCATCATTTCAACATAAACATAAACATTCACATTTCAATAAATATAAACATAACTAAACCTAAAACCATTCAATATAATCATCATTTCAATATAATTTGTGTGCATCATTTCCATCATAACCTAAACATCATTCAATATAATTCT
>Ga0228711_1008170_pt1 | contig 14810 bp, 8 predicted proteins | sample MedpolnodulmetaG_2_FD_177996 | JGI IMG/M metagenome (GOLD analysis project Ga0228711, IMG submission 177996) | Root nodule microbial communities from Medicago polymorpha collected in Santa Monica, California, United States - brown nodules | ecosystem: Host-associated > Plants > Roots > Nodule...
TTTTTGAACTGCAATATATGTTACTCTTTAACATTGTTATTTCACCCTTAAAAAAACATTGTTATTTGACCCTTAAAAAAAACATTATTATTTCATTATATCTAGGGTACATACAAACACTAATATGTCCTTATGACTAATTTTCTCGAACGAAAATTGGTCTCCATTATGACAAATTAAATTAGGATTAGATCAATTTTGATCTGATACAAATTTAAAATACAAATTAAATTTGATTAGGTTAAAAAAGATAAAATTGAAAATAAATTAAATTGGGGTTCAATTTACCAGTTTCAAGTTTTTTTTGTTTTGAAAATTTACTAGTTTCAAGTTGCTTTCTTTAAAGTTGTGCAAATTAGATCAATTCATGATTATGATAACATATCTATCACAATTCGATGACTTTTTTTTTTGACAAAACAATTTGATGACATAATTTTATAAAACAAAATTCTATTTTATCATCTCTTTTCTTTTTAAGAGATCTCACTTTAATGTTATTGTACCTGCTCAAGTGATACATATTTTTTTACAATGATAACACATATAACTTCTCTATATCGAAAGAACATAACGCATATAACTTATTAATCTCTTTTATGATAATGATTAAAAAAAAAAACAAGTCTCTTTATGGTAAAAGTACTTCTATCTAACTTTTCACATTCAAGTAGATAAAACTTAAACATAAATATAAACATGTAGGTAAAGCAGAAGGTTTTATCCTTGGTTATAATTATAAAAGGAAATCACTTTTTTGAACAAATTTAAAAAATGTATAAATACATTAACTTTTATTAACCCAACCCTCTTTTATTTTTTTGAAAGGGCATTTTTTAATAATTAACATTTTTCATATTAGTTTCTTAAAAAAACATTTCTTAAAAAAAAATTCTCATATTATATTAGAAATTATTCTTCTCTCTGTTTTTTTTTGTTGAAATCATTTTTCTTTTTGACTTCTCTCCTATTAGAAAGTTTTTTTGAATCTAGAAAGTTCAATACACTATGGTCAACATTAAACCAAAAATCCATCCAAACCTAACACAAGTTTGACCTTAGTGCAATTTCCTTTTCCTTAAACTTCACTAACATGATGGGTCATTGTTCTTTATGCAACCGAATTTGGCCCCTCAAATTTTAAGTAACTATCATCATTTTATCCCTAAAAAAAGTAACTATTCTTTTAGAAAGGAAAAAAAATAATCAAATTGACCATAATCTTTTTTAGGTACAAAACCATAATTTTGTTTTATTAAGATAAAATTAATTAATTTCTCACAATTTAAGCACACCAATGAAATAATATATTATTACCACTACTCTAATGCAATCCCATAATTTACAAAAAACTACTAAAATTATTTCAGTCAGTCAACTATTTATTACTCTTAATTTTTGTACACAATCTTCTTTTTTACTAAATTTTCTCCCACAATCTTTTTATTTTGACTAAAATATAAGTAAAGTTTTGTACACAATCTTTAAACAATTGAGCAAAATCTTAAACCAATTATTGCTCACAAATAAACAAAACTAAAACAACTGTTATTGTAGGCTATAACTGGCCCTTTGTAGTACAAAAGACAAGGGAACATATGTATTGTACTCCATGATTGTAAAACCACAAACAACATGGGCAGCAAAGCAAGACATGGCAAAGTAACCGTACGCGCCGACGTGGGAGCGTGATAATGCTTTCAACATTATTTTTGTAGTTACATACTATTAATATAAACCAGTCCGCGCAGTTATCTTAGTTGGTAGAAGAACCTCTGATGGTGGAAGAAATGCATAGACTTAGGTTCGAACCCTTCACACTCCACTAACTATTTGACCAAAATAAATTATTACTATAAACTTTCCACCATTGCCTAGTAGCGACTAATTTCAATCGGAAAAACCTATGAGACATATAATGTGAGTTCTCTTTAACTAGGTATTTTTACACGCAAGAGTTAGAAATTATATTTTAACGGGATACACACTTGGTTTAAGTTCTTTACCACATGGACCAATCCTGTGTTTATATTTTAACACTATTATTTCTAACAGATAAGCATGTATGTACAATGTATTTTTGCACTTATAGATCAGTGTCATGAAACACACACTTACACGCACTCTTTTGTTGTTGTTCTAAACTCTCTCTCCCAGAAATAGAAAAAGAAAGAAAGAGAAAAACAGTGTTTGTTTCAGAATAGAATCTCCTTCACTGCACCTTTTTCTCTTGCTTTCTTCACCTTTTTCTTAAGGTCAGGGTCCTCTTTTTATCACTATTTTTAATTAATCAATCACACTCATTATCATTATTTTAATTATATTATTAAATTAAATATATAGTATAATATTATTATAAAATATGCTACAAAAAGCTTAGGAATTCAATGTGTATGTATGTAAATCCATGTGCTTACATACATTCTTCTCCACTACCATTCACACCACTGATTTCACTCCCAATCTTAGCCGTTAAGTTTATTTACACACTCCACATACCTTTTTCTTAATTACTTTCCTTTTTCAAGCTTAAAGTTTTTTTTTTATGACTCTAGTTTTCTTAAAGTTATTATTTTCAGCATTATCTCTCAAACTTATTCACTTTCTAAAGTAAGTTCATTCCTTTTCTCAGATTTCACACTTCTTTTTAATTTATGATATGCTATGTGATTTTTTTGCTTATATGGAATAATGGGTCTATTTTAACTTTTTTTAAAATTTATTTTTTTACTTTTGTTTTGTTTGATTGTTTTAAATGTGTAGTAATTTTGTTTTGGTTGATTGAATTTTGAGAGTTGTTGTTGTTTTTTCAGTTGAAGATTAAGGTTGATTTGGAGATCAATGTTAGAGATGAGATCTAGTTCACTGTACAAGAGAATGAAATTGAAAATTCATATACAAGTGATATTTGGATTGATGTTGATCTTTATAGTTCAGTTTTCACTTGCAGCTACTAATCCCACTGATGGTAATGATTCTCTTCTTTTCATGTTTTTCATTTTCTATATCTACAGTAATGCTTTGTGTTGATACTTGATAATCTACCTCCTTTGCAAAGTTGAAGTATTAAATTTGTGCTTCTATGCCTCTTTTGTTAAGTTATATGTTCATATGTTTCTTATTCAACTCAAAATTATGCTACCTTATTGTTCTGTTTCTGCCTATGTCATACTTTGTATTCAGAGTTTTAAATAATGGTTACAATTAAGGTTGCAGTCGGGTCGCGGTTCTTGGTATTACGCAGAATTGTGGTCAAATACAGCTTCAGTTTTGGTTTAGTCAACATAAAAAACCGCAATGTCGCGGCTCAAGTTGCGGCTTCATAGCTTTATCTAAAATTAAGGTTGCAGTCGGGTCGCGGTTCTTGGTATTACGCAGAATTGTGGTCAAATACAGCTTCAGTTTTGGTTTAGTCAACATAAAAAACCGCAATGTCGCGGCTCAAGTTGCGGCTTCATAGCTTTATCTAAAATTCTGCTTGTACCTAGTTTAGTTATTAAGGCTAAGTTTGGGTTGACTTATAACGTCAAGCTTTTCAGTTAAGTTAAGTTTATAGTTGTCTTACACGGAAGTTCCTTATATTATAAGTTTATAGGTGATTAAAAAGAAGTTAAACGATAAAGCTTCTGAAAAAACGAGTTAGGTTTATTTCAATTTATGCAAAAAACTGTAAAAAAAACTCATAATCAGAACAATGTTACTTCTATTATTTTTTCGTAAATGTTCGTGGAGAAGTTTATCTAGACAGACTCTATGTGTCCCAGCCTTTGGGCTCAGAGGCTACTGAATTGTGTGGCCATGGTTTGTAGTGATATCGATGACTTATGAATGAGGTATGCTATTTGTTACGAAGAAATTGGCATAAGAAACACACGAATACACATGTGGCAGTTTTTCATAGAAACTCGAGAGTCGAGACAGCTTCTTGTATGTTATCAATCAAATGTTTTGTTTTTCACTCTTGCCATTACTTTCCGTAATGTTCAACATTTCTTTTATGAGTTGCTACTCGCAACATGTTCTTTGACTATTTTCATCTATCTGTGGTTTATTATAATATGAAAGTTCTAAAATTTTGTAACTGTATGATATCAGTTGCTGCAATTAATAGATTATATGCTGCATTGGGCAACCCGGTTCTTCCTGGGTGGGTTGCTAGTGCGGGAGACCCGTGCGGAGAAGCGTGGCAAGGCGTTCAATGTAATGATTCACTCATACAAGAAATGTATGTTATCACTTTTCTTGCTTCTATATAGCGATTATATCTTACAAAGTAAATGACTGTTTGCAAACTTATCTATGATAGAACTCTGATTGGTGCAAATTTGGGAGGAGTATTGGGTGATAGCTTGGGGCCGTTTGTTTCTATCAAATCAATGTAAATGAAACACTCTATCTCTCAAAACTTTGATACTTTTTGTGTTGCATTCTCTGCATCTTTTTGTATATTTTTCTTCTGCTTCACCTTTGCTAATTGCTTCATGTTTTTCGGGTTAGATCTCTAAGCAACAACCACATTGGAGGAAGTATTCCATCAAGTTTACCTGTCACATTGGAATCCCTGTACGTGTTACCTACATGTTTAATACTATCTCTAATTCTCTTCCAATAAATTATGCAAAATGATAAGATGGTTTGTACTTTCACAGTTTTCTTTCAGGTAACCAGCTCACTGGAAGTATTCCAGTCTCTTTATCAACATTGACAGAACTGACTGCCATGTGAGTTTGTTACTTCTTCTATATTAATATTATATTCTAACGGTAGCTGATGTTAACCGTTATGTTAGTTTCTAAAATGAGATCGAATCATCTCCTTTCAGGTCTCTTGATAATAACCTGTTAACCGGAGAAATACCAGATGTCTTTCAGTCTCTAACGCGATTGACCAATCTGTAAGGCCTCATTTCAGTTACTCTTTCACAATCTCACACACACACATACATTGTTGAATGAAATTCTTTTAGCTTCGTTGTACATAAAAACTATTTGATGAGCTACACACTGCTATGCAGAGATTTATCTCATAACAATTTGAGTGGGGAATTGCCTCCATCTGTAGAGAATTTATCAGCTGTGACCACCTTGTGAGTATCGTTTCTTGAGAAGGTGATTTGTATCTTTGTTATCTGTCAATCGATCTAACCTTTTCCTTGTTGGCAGAAATTTACAGAACAATAACCTGTCTGGGACACTCGATGTTTTGCAAGACCTTCCACTGACAGATTTGTACTTCTCTTGACCATGTTTCTTATAAAATTTGCATGACATTAGCATGATTAAAATAAACATTTAGACTTTGTATTTCAAATGACCCATAGTTATTTTTTAAGATAAAAATGCATATGATTTTACTCATTTGGATTTTGGTCCCTGAGGGACCAATGCTTTTATAATTAGAAACTGTAAAGATCAATTCTTCATAAAAATTGGGACCAGTACCATATAAGATAAAAAAATTAAATGACTGAAGAATATTGGGACAGTTCCTTAAAAGCATGAACCATAGTCGATAAGAACAAAACTAAAGAGATCAATAATACCTTTGTTCCCACTAGAGTGGGGTCAGCCACATGGATCAGACGATGCCATAAAATCCAATCGTGTATTTGGGTCAAAACCTATAAATCATATTCTTAGTGATTTGGTTGATATATTTTCTTAGTCTCCTTGTATCTCTAACTATTGGACTATTCCTCCACCTAAAATGTTATTTTACCATATCTGAGACACTGAGTATATTTTTTTGTTGGGTTTTTTATGGTCCAATTAACAATAAATTCCATAAAACATTTTGTGATTATAACTATAGAGACCAATATCCATTGAAAAAATAATTGGGACCAAAATTTAAATCGGGTTAAGCTGCCGGTTAATAATTTACTTTAGCCTATCATTAGTTCAGAAACTTGTTTTTTGTTATTTTTAATGCATTTTAGAGCTATTGGGAAATTGAAAATTCGAAATGCATATTAGGATTTGATACAATTTTTTTAGTTTTTCGATTACAGTCATTCTCTTTGAATACACACTTATTCTATCTTATTCGAACAGGAATGTTGAGAACAACCAGTTTTCTGGACCAATACCTCAAAAGTTGTTAACCATTACCAACTTCAGGTGAAAATCTTAGAACACAGTATTTTCTTCTTTATCCTTAAATGAGATTATTTCTTGAGTCAGAAGATGGAAATAGAACTTGAAAATATATGTAATCCTGTTAATGCCAAAGATGTGCAGTGTTGCAATTAAACAAAGTATTTTGGCAAAATCTGTAGCACTGCAATGCAGAAAAACAACCAATTGTATGCTGCCTCCATTTAATACAGCCAGGCAATATAAACTATACATGTAATGTAAGATAGCATAAGTCTCGGAGCATTGAGAGATACGAGTTGAGATGTTCTATAGTCCGTGTGAATTTGACTAGGTTTATATTTTTATAATTTTTTTTCGGTTTTATTTTTGCTCTAGATAAATTTGCACTCAATAAATTTTTTAAACAATCTGTGATGAAGGTCCTATGTAGGATTGAAAGTATGATGTATTATAATAGTGCTTGAAATATGCGTTTATTGACTTGGTAAATCAAATGCCATTGTTTTCTCTTTGTAATTTAAATGGAGGGGAAAGATGAAAAAGGATAATGGTAAACATTAAGTTTCACTTAAAGAAGTGGTCACTGGACTATTGGCTCTTGGTCAAAACTGAAAGCACAATACCTAGCAGTTTATCATCATCATCATCACCATCACCGTTATTTTGCAACTTTCTTGTGTCTATATTAGAAAAATGAAGTCTCTATTCCTTTATCAAAGTTTCCGCTATTTTCTGTTTTTTTTTAATTTATTTCTGTATCAAAACAGAAATTTGAGTGACATATATCAATATTATTTATAATTTTGATACTTCAACAACTCATTGTGATATTTATATGCAGAAAAGATGGAAACCAATTTGACCTCAATAGTAATGTTACTATAGCACCAGCTCGCCCACCTCATTCTCCGGTAACAGCATCTCCAGTAACAACATCACCATCAGGAACTGTAGTTTCTGGGACACCATCTTCTGGACGTGTACCTACTAAACAGGCTGGTGGACCAACTGCATCAAAGGATTCAAGTTCCGGGAAATCGAAAAAAAATACCAAAAGAGTGGTTTGGATAACTATTTCTGGTGTATTGGGGTTTATCATCTTGGTACTGGCACTTCTTCTCTTTCTTCCAAGATGTAGCAAAAGGGAACGGGTCGGCAGAACTTCTAAGCAACACCAGATTGGAGCGTATGGAGGCGAAAGAACGAATCCTTGGAATAATGGGGCTCTAGTCCAACCACCTAGTCAAACTGAGAAAGGCAAATTTATTTACTTATGTTTTTTGTTTCATAATTCATTTTCTAACATTTAATTTTCCCTTGTAAGGACATTACCATTTTAATCATTTGAATTTCTTTATAAAATTTTGATTCTTGAACAGTACCAAAAGCGGCTGTTGTAAGGCCAAAGGAGAATCATCAAGCAGAGAAAAATGTACAAAGAGTGGAAGCATTGCCAAAGCTATTAAGTCATGACATAGATATGAGTGGACTAGATGTAGATTCAATGCCACCTCCACCTCCACCTCCTCCTCCGCCTCCTGCTCCACCACTTGCTACCGAGAAGGTGATCGTCGAGCCAACCACATTCCCCGGAGGGTCCAACATTAATCCTTCCAAAAGTAGTCTGGTTCCTCCAACATTTGCAAAATCGTTCACCATTGCAGCCCTTCAACAGTATACAAATAGCTTTTCTCAAGACAATCTTATAGGATTAGGCATGTTGGGGAGTGTATATAGGGCAGAGCTTCCTAATGGGAAGGTAAGACTGTTGCTTATCAGTTGCGCATGTTTTCTATAGAACGACTGATGAAATAGATGACACAAAATCGCTTTATATTTGTTTTCTCTGTCTACTTCTGCTTTTATTATTTTGCCAAAACATTTCCTGAACGATGTGTGAATGAGATAAATGAATATATTTTTATTCATATGTTTAACTATTAATATGCTCTAATCATATCTTGATTCAGATTTCCCTTGCTCAAAAAGTCTTGTTAATGTTTTATGTACTAGGATTGATTAAAGTCTTGACACTTGCTCTCTGTATGAATTGTTAGATACTTGCCGTGAAGAAACTAGACAAGAGAGTTTCTGATCAAGAAGATGCTGAGTTTATTGAACTGGTTAACAATATTGACAGAATTCGGCATGCAAATATTGTTGAGCTTATCGGTTACTGTCTAGAGCATGGACAGAGGCTTCTAATCTATGAATACTGCAATAATGGATCAATGTATGAAGCACTTCATTCAGATGATGAGTTCAAAACAAGACTGTCTTGGAATGCTCGTATTCGGATAGCACTTGGGGCCGCAAGAGCCTTAGAGTAAGTCCTAGTGACTATTGACACTGAGAAAAAATATATTCCTTTATAAAAAAATAAATAATCCTAGGTTGTTGGTTTGTAGCCTATTGTGTATTCAGTTTTTTTTTCCTTTTCAAATGGAGTTTATCGAGTATGCCTTGGTTGTTTAATTTCAGGGTGGAAGTCTATTTATTTTTGCTAATTTTTGAAATTAATAATCATCTACTACAACTTTCTGCAAATTTGAATCGCTAAACTAATAAAATATAAGATTTACCAATAAAGCATCTTTATGTGAAACTTATGAGTCTAATACTTGGTGTTGACCTTGTCAAGGTACTTGCATGAGCAATGTCAGCCACCTGTTATACACAGAAATTTCAAGTCTGCTAACATTCTCCTTGATGAAGATCTATCTGTGCGTGTATCTGATTGTGGTTTGGCTCCATTAATAACTAAAGGTTCTGTACGTCAGGTAAGAGAGTATAAGATATTGTAAACAAATGTTTTTGCATTATTTCGAAACGAAGGGAGTAATTATTGTCAGTTGATGTAATTTGCATTTTAACAGTCTGATAACATTCATACATTTTCAGCTCTCAGGACAGCTGCTAGCAGCTTACGGCTATGGGGCTCCAGAATTTGAGTCGGGAATTTACACCTACCAGAGTGATGTTTACAGCTTTGGAGTCGTTATGTTAGAACTTTTGACAGGCCGTCAGTCCTATGACAAGTGAGACACTTTAACAAAAATACTTCGGTATCTATTTTTGGCTTTTCGTGGACTTAAATTTTTGTATTGTGCATATTTTGAACAGAAAACGTCCTCGAGGTGAGCAGTTTCTTGTAAGATGGGCAATTACTCAACTTCATGACATTGATGCATTATCAAGGATGGTTGATCCTTCTCTAAATGGAGCTTACCCTGCCAAATCATTGTCAAATTTTGCAGACATTATTTCTAGATGTGTTCAGGTAAGCTATTCATTCGGATCCGGATTCCATGTTGTTGGAGAACAGTACATTTACACGCAGTAAACAATCTCTAGTGTTAATTTGAGACCGGATGACTCAGATTACACATAGCAAAGTCAGTTTTCAATGACCTCGGCCATTGACTTATATCTAACGGTTCAGATTAAAATCTGTGTGACGTTGTTTCAACATGGAATCCGTTTCCCGTATGAACTTAAGTTTCAGTTTTGCATAGTTTACTGATTATGTCATGTAACTGATTTCCTCTTTTTGTATATAATAAATACAATGCAGTCTGAGCCAGAATTTCGACCAGCGATGTCGGAGGTTGTCTTGTACTTGCTAAATATGATAAGGAGGGATTCTCAACAAAATGAATCAAATGAAAGATGAAAATGGTAATGATATTTGGATTTATGATTGAATTGCAAGAAGATTTTACCTGCAAATTTCAGAATCTCAACTATTGAAGACATGCATGTTACAACATCCTATAGGAGGGTTTGTTACTTCCAAATTCCAATGAAATACTAACCATTCAATATGCACATGCCGTGTTCTGCAAGGAGGTTTATCCAATCAGCTTCAGAGAATTGTAGGCACCAACACCCCTGTAGTTATTATATTTATAATTTAATGTGTGATAATTTTCATGGTTCATTAAACCATGCCCCATGTTACCTTGGTAACTGACCCATTTATTTATTTGATGATTGTTCCATATTGTTGGTGATGGAATGTGATTCTGTAGCAAATTATAGTTACTAGTATTTTATTATGTCCATTCTTGGTGATGAAATAAAATTTTGATAATCCTTGTACCAATTCACGTTCAAGCATTGGGCTATACTCCTTGGGAGACAAATATACTAATTAGTTATAATATTCTTTTTTTGGTAACAAAATATATGTATATGTTCGGAGGGTATAATTAGTTATATAATATATTTTTTTTATACTGAAATTGGTTGTAATATTTGAGATGTGAATATCTTTTTTTTTCTCTTTCAAGTTATTTAGTGGTTAGAGTTCACCTTTTTTTTAAGCTGAATAAGTGAGGTATCCGGGTTCGAATCCTGGTCCTTGCATATCTATTTCAAGATGTATGTTACTAAACTAAAAATAAATATCAATGGTTAGTCAAAATAAATAAATAAAAAGAAAAGGGGAAATGGATTGTTAGTCTAAACTTGTAATGTAGGGGTATATTTATCTCTCTAAATGGAAGAAATGAAGAGATCATAAATGAAGATGATCTTAGTCCAAAAATTTAATTCAAACCCATTAAATTTTTTGTTTTATGTTTAGGTCTAAAAACTGCATCAAACCAAATTTCCAAATAAATTCACCTGAGTATCAGTTTCAACTTTACTTTCAAGTTGTTAAACCAAAAAAGATGCTGTTTTTAAGTATTTATTTATCATTACATTTTTTTTTATAAAAGTTTAATCATTATGTTATAACCTCTTTTTTACGGTAAGCATTATAAATTATAACTTATGAATTTGTTTTGATAGTATAAAAAAAAGTCTTATCATTATATTTTAGAAAATAAGTTTATTAATTTCAAAATATGTTAACCAATTGAACCAATGATACATTGTGAGAAATGAGCAATAACAATCTCTTTCAACCATCTCTAACGCTTACTCTTGTATCGGATGAAATTCATGTTAACCCCACCACTTTATGTAAGACTCATTTTCAAAATATTCTTCAAACCAAACCAAATATAACCAACTGTGTTATATTTTTTTTTCCTTTTGTGTTAACCCCCGGTTACTAGGGGAAGGGAACCATAGTAATCTGAAGTTCGATTGATATGTAAGTAAAGTTTGATAAAAAAATTGTTTCATCCAAAATCGAACTCATATTCTCACAACAGATTGTCTTTTGGTGGAGCTGATTATTCACTTTAACTCATTCATTTGTCGAAAATGGTTAAAATTGTTTCTCTCTCCATAATCTACCTGGTGTTTTCTATATGTCAATCAAATCTTGTTATAAAACTAAGGAGAATGTCAACTAGGGCCCTAATAGCATTGATAATTGATGTATTTAGTTTAGAATATAAATCAAATACATCAATTATCCAATGTATCTAAAAGTCAATTGTTTCTTATATATAGGATCGGAGGGAGTAAGTTTTTATAAAAAAAGGTAGTGTATTTATTACCTTCATTAAAAGTAAAATCTTACATTTTTAAAACAAAATTTCTATTGAAAAATTCCTTAACCGGTGTCTCGGAAACACTAGTTATCAAGACCTTAAAACTAATTATGATGAGATGAGGTCGCATTTACATTCAACTCATACATGAATTTTTTTTATTTTAAAAAAGGTTAACAAAGTAAATCAGTGATGTTTGTTGAGAAAAATATTTCAAAATCAGACCAAATCTAATCACCTACTACTATGTTTAAACGGAGTCGACTTCGGCTCCATCTATCTAACTCTATTTATTGTCCATTTATGATATATATCAATACAACTAACTGATTATTGTGATCAATTTTAATAAGTGGATCCTACTAATAGAAACTAAATAAAGATATATAAATGTAGCATATCTAGACTCGAATAAATGGAGGGTATAACATTTTTTTTTATAAAAACTATTTTAGAATGAAAAAGAAACAAGTAAATAAGAGAAAAAGAGTTGAACCGGCAACCGCGAATTGATACGATAGTAACTAACATAACAACATGCATGAAATATTTTCTCCCATCCGTTCGTGATTTCTTCTCCCTTCTCTTCAGTTTTTTTCATTCCAAACAAATCTCTTCTTCCCTTCCTTCTTTTTCGATCATTAATTTCCATTCTTCCAAATCAAAATTCCTGCACTATCCATTTTTTTCTTCTCTCTTCTTTATCTTTTTTTATCACGATCCAATCCCATGACAATGAGTAACTTTGAAACCAATCCCTTCGCCGAAGAAGAAGTTAATCCTTTCGCCGTAAGTTTTTTCATATCACATTTTCTTCGATTATGTCTTTTGCATTGTATGCGATCGATCATCGTATATTTCACATCATTGATGAATTACTCGAATCGAATTAATGAAAATATTCATAATGTTGCTGATTAAATAGAAACATACAGCTTCCTATATAGTTGCGTGTATATCTTATTGGTTCCTGTTTAATAAAACTTATTCGTTTGTTATTATCTTTCAAATTAATTTTCATTATTCTCTAAAATATCTAATTTTATTTGATTGATTTGATGCATGGTAAAACGATCGGTGCATGAAAATTAATCTTGTTTCATGATTAGGGTATTCTAAAATCTATGGATTATTATGAAGCTCAGCTTTTCCTTTAGAAGCTCCATCCTAATTTTATTTCTTTTTTTGTGTGTGGAATAATTAATTCAAACTTGATTATTAGTGCCGCTAAATCAATTGAATTCAATATAAAATTTTGTATTTTCGTTAATGATATTAGGATGGATCTACTAAAGGAAAAGCTTCAGGGCAATCAAATTATGGTGGAGGTGCATTCTACACTACTGTAAGTTTCACTGCTTATCTCACTTCTCCAATTTGTATATATCAGCTTAAGCTTAACAACTTTTTATTTAATCATTGTTTTAAACCTTTTATTTGGAATTTGAGGTAGAGTGTTGCATAGTTTATATAATCTTATACTCAAATAACATCTAGAACTACAAAAATTGAAGTTTTTATTTGTTTACACTTGGTATGTGTTTGAATGAGCGGTGAGTTTGGCAAAATTAAGGTGGTATCGTGATTTTGTTGAAGCTTTAAAGTGTAGTTTTTGTCAGAATCATGGTGGCTTGTTGTAAATCTGTCAATCTCACCGCGAATTCAAACATATATTAGATCGTGGTATCTCATTTTTGATTCATTATTAACTTTCTACATTTTTTACCACTTAATTTTACAGAACCCAGGAAGTGTTTCCTCTGTAACCTCATCAAGGCTCACACCCCTTCCTCACGAGCCTCACGATCGTGGGGTAACTGTTGACATTCCTCTTGAACTCCCAAAGGTAGAGACTGGATTATCAAATTGTTGAAGTAAATGTCAAAATTATGATGCCAAAGTATTGTTGCTCACAAAGATTTAATTACATCTTTTTTTTAACTTTAGGACCTCAAAGCAAAGGAAAAAGAGCTTCAAGCTAGAGAGGCTGAATTGAAAAGAAGGGAACAGGTAATTCATCTTGATCCCTTGTTTGATTGCTTTGAACCATAATTCACTTTATGTTAGTAACTTGTTTTCTAAGCTTCAATATAATAGGTTGTTATTTAATGTAGCTGCCTATAAATAATAATGTTCTATCAATTATAAGTAAAGAAATAATAGGGACCTCATCATTAGCAAGGGTGGAATGGTGGATTATATTTCTTCATTGCAAAATATGAAGTAATTATACAAACACAAACATCAGACACGACACTGACACTAACACAACGACTCCAGTAATAATTTAAGAAAATGAATTAATTGAATGTAATCACATTTGTTGGTATCAGACACTGACACATGTTAGACACCAGACATGTGTTTGATCAGAGAAGTGTCGGTGCTACAGTATCACTACTTAAGGGTAACGCTTTAGTTCAGTTTTTAGTTTATGACTATAATAGGCAGTCGTATCATACCTTCAATTCCAAATCAGTTCATTTTGTTCATGCCATTTGAGTTATCTTGGCCATTGTGTTGTGTGTATAACCTATTGTATCAATTAGGCAACTCATGATCTAGTGATGTTTTGCAGGAGCTACAAAGAAAGGAAAGTGCTATAAAAAAAGGTATTTTAAGTTCATCAATACTTGTAGGAGCCAACAGGAATAATGCCTTCATTTTAGTGGTTTACATTTTTGTTTTGCAGCTGGAATAGTTATAGAGGAAAATAATTGGCCACCTTTTTTCCCTCTCATTCATCATGACATTGCAAATGAAATACCAATACATCTTCAAACGATCCAGTATGTTGCGTTTACAACATGGTTAGGTACGTTGAAGCCCTTCGTTTTGTTCTAAGGTTGTGTTTAAGTGATAACTAACTCTTTGTTTTCTGACATTGGGACGAAAAGGCAGTTTCATATTCTTGTGTTCATATATATGCTTAAAACCATAACCGAAGTTACAAATCATTTGAAACTTAAAAGTACTCGATCCTTTTGCTTCATGAGCCTTATAGTTTAGTATCTTTTGCATAAGCTATAATTTTTGTATGCTAGTAAATAAAATGCATATGCACTTCAGGATTTTAAGTCCTTTCTTTTTAACTATTTAAAAGCATCGCTTCCTTTGTTTTTCCGATGTAAGATTCTAAAAGTTAAAAAATTAAAGTGTGGAATAGTGGAAGTTCTATGTTTTATATGTACATTAGCAATTTACTATCAGAAAAAAAAAAAAAAAAAAAAAAAAATAAATTAAATAAAATTTATATATTTGA
>Ga0228711_1008172_pt1 | contig 14806 bp, 14 predicted proteins | sample MedpolnodulmetaG_2_FD_177996 | JGI IMG/M metagenome (GOLD analysis project Ga0228711, IMG submission 177996) | Root nodule microbial communities from Medicago polymorpha collected in Santa Monica, California, United States - brown nodules | ecosystem: Host-associated > Plants > Roots > Nodule...
AAGAGCGTAGTTATTCGCATCGGAAGGTAAGCTTCCGCACAACATCGAGCAAGATATTCGCTCCAGCAACCAGATCGGCGCTGGCGTGAACTCCTTGGGGTTATGGCTGATACCCCAATGCTCGGCCGAAGATCATGGCGGAAGGGGCGACCCTTGCATTCATCTGGGCATCATGGCCAGCGCCTGATGTCATTCGCCGCGATGTCAGGCCCCGTGCGGTAGCCCTCAATCAGGTCGACAATGCCGCTATCGAATGTCACGGGTTCGAAGCGCGCAAGCCGCTCCGTTGTCACCGAGAGCCGCTCGTCAGCTGCTAGTTTTTCCAGAAAGTAGGCCAGCGCTTCCTCTTCTGGTCGCAGACGACCTTCGTCGGAATTGCGGAGGTTGACGGTGAAGGTTGCTTTGGATGGAATAAACCAACACCGGTCGCGCCGCCGATCTCCAGCTCCATCAACCGCTCGGCTGCAAAGCCAATCATCTCGCGCAACAAATCCGCATCGGCCTCTTCTCAACAAGCGAGCGCACGTTCATCATGTCATTGGTCATCGGTGATCTTTCAATCGGTTGGTCTTGAACAACCCGACCCCAAATGAAAACACTGATGGCCGCCTAAACCTCAGGACCTACACCTCCGGGACACGATCAGGACCTCCTCGGGGACGAGCAGGAGTCGTACCTGTCGAGCACGGCCTGGACCAGTAGCCCTTCGGCGGCGGCACGATGCCGCCGGTGCCGAGGATCGGCTCGCCGATGAAGTCCGCCACCGTCTCCGGCCTTCCGCTCCTGGGCGGTGAGTTCGTGGCGCCTGTGGCGCATAACCGGTTCAAACCGCCGATTTCGGCCAGACGTACAATCAGCTGAACCGTTGACGGTATTCGCTGGGTGAGACCTCAGCGATCCGGTACCGGGCGGGTACTACCGGTACTGGCAGCAATCAGCGCCTCGTCAGGAAGAAACCGGTCTACGAGATGTCATTCAAAGGCTGGCCTTGGCTAATCGGCATTATGGATATCGCCGGATTGGCGCCCTTCTGGGCCGGGAGGGCTGGCAGGCGAACCACAAACGTGTGTTGCGTTTGATGGGAGAGGACAATCTCTTATGTTTGCGCAATCGGCCGTTCGTACCCCGGACCACCGATTCCAAGCATAGCTGGCACGTCGTCCCAAACCTGGCTCGGGGGATGGAACTGACAGGGATTAACCAGCTTTGGGTCGCAGACATCACCTAACTGCACCTTGCCGAGCAGTTCGCTTATTTGGCGGTTGTGCTCGATGCCTTCAGCCGCAAGGTCATCGGGTGGGCACTGGAACTCCACTTGCGAGCCAGCCTAGCAGTCGACGCCCTGAAATGGCGATCTCCGCACGCGCTCCAGTCGCGGGCAGTTTAATTCGCCACTCGGACAGGGGAGTTCAATACGGTTGCAGCAGCTATTCTGACATCCTCCACGCGCATGGGATCCAGCCGAGTATGGGCAACGATTGCATTCAGCGCTCGATTACCTCACCCCAGAGGAATACGAACAATCCTTATCGTCGTCGCACGGAAGTGCCGTACCTGAACTCACAAGCCGGCAAATGTCCTGCAATTTCTCTGTCTCACTGTAAGGGTGCATTCCAGCTTGTCCGCGACTTTCTGAAACCGCTGTCCCAATTTAGTGAAATGCGCAGGCCCCGCTGAAAACGTGCGCCGGACGGTTGAAACATCGGTCAATTCTCAATGGAATATCAGGCTGCGCCGGGTTTAAATGGAAATCAACACGCTGTTATCACAACGCCGTTTGGCATGAGCACAACGGCGTTGCGGGGTTGGTCCAGAAGGCCTTCCTCCGCATTCACTCGAAGACGCGCCTGCCGATTTCGATACGAACGTATCTGCGTTTGCAACGAAGTTGAGCTGTCCGCCGGTCGGGCAAATTCGCTATCCCTCTTTAGCATAACGACCAAGCCGCCTCAAAAGAAAGCGGCTCCAGAAAGAGGGAATAGTAAATGCCACCGTGCAAGCTTCTGCCGCCATTGGCGGCACTGTTGACGATGTCGGCGTTCGTCGCGCCTGTTAAGGCCCAAATTGCCTTCGAGCCAAAGGCACTTACCCCTGATCAGGTCGGATCTGGTCCGCGCCTTATCTACCTTCATAACGAATATCCCGCCACGCTCGACCCGCAGAACACGTCTGCCTTCGTCGGTCAGATGGCGATGGAGCTTTTCGATACTCTGGTCACCTACGCGATAGACCCCACGACCGGCATTGCTGATCAAACGAAAGTTGTGCCGCGATTGGCCACCTCCTGGGATATATCTGCCGACACCAAGGTTTTGACCTTCCATCTCGATCCTGCGGCAAAGTTCTGGGACGGCTCTCCCGTCACCGCCACCGACGTGTACTGGTCGATCGAGCGTGCCTTGGTGGGACGCATGGGATGGGGCACGACACAAATTGAAACAGGCGGGATTTTAAACGTCAACCAGTTGAAGGTCATCGATGCGCAGACATTCCAGGTAAACTATCCCGAAGGTATGGGCCGTTATTCACTGCGCAATTTTGCTTCTATGTCGCTGACCGTGATGTCGAAGGCGGCTTGCGAGGCGGGGCGAGCAAAGAATGACGAATGGTGCGTCGATTGGATCAAATCGCACGCCATGGGATCTGGCCCCTATAAGCTCGGCGAGCAGCGCAGCGGCGAATATATCGTGACGACTGCCAACAAGGAATACTGGGGAGACGCAAAGCCTTTTTACTCCGAGGTGATGTACCGCGTTGTCCCTGATGCTCAGACGCGGATGCTTCTTATGGAAAGCGGAGAGGCCCAGTTTGCCTTCCTTACGCCCAATGAATATGCCGTGCTCCAGAACTCACCGTATGCGAAAGTTTTCAGTGTCCCTTCGCAACAAGACGTCGCGGTCTTGCGTTGGAAACCGGACACGCCGCCTTTTGATGACGACAACATCCGGCAGGCGGTTATAAAAGCGATACCATATGAACGTCTGATCACTGAGGTATGCAAAGGCTTCTGTACACCGGTTCAAAATCTTGTTGGCGTTAACACGCCCGGCTATAAGCCCGATCCGGAATTTAGCACCGATGTCGAGGCCGCAAAGGCTCTTGTTGCCAAAAGCAAGTATGCGAGCAAGGTGCCCTCCTTCGAGGTTCCCGTCGTGAATGGCTCGACGAACATGTCCGCTGCCGTGATCATACAGGATGCGCTTCGCGGCATCGGCATGGACATGCAAATCAAACCACTGACGCAGAATGCGTTCGACGATATCGCATGGGGCAAGCGCGACCTCAAGGTGTCGATCCACTCCATGGGTCCGTGGTGGAACGACTTCATGTACTGGGCCTATTGGATGTATCGAACCGATAGCGCAACAAACCACATCAGATACTCGAACCCGACGCTCGACAAGAACGTGCTCGCGGCGCTCCAAATCCCCCAGGAGAACGAAGCGGACTATTTGAAGCTCCAGGACGAGACCCTGGGAATTCTAAATGGTGAACATCTGGCCGCGCCCTTGTTTCAAGTGAACTGGAACGCTGCAGTTTCGAGCCAGATATGTGATGTCAACAAGTTTCCCTGGGGCACAATAGCCCTCTCGTGGCTGCGCCCGTGCGACTAGCGCTCCCGTGACCCCAAATGGCGTGATCACGCCGATTGCGCCATCCTTTCCGCAAACAAAAGCATGGAGCGGCTATGTCGTTTCCTCCACTTCTTAGTTACGTATTGCGGCGTCTGGCGATAAGCTCGGTGGTCCTCGTCGGCGTGAGCGCCGTGGCGTTCTCGATGGCCTATTTGCTGCCGTCCGATCCAGTGACCAGCCGTTATCCCGACATCCCAGAATCACAGCGCATCGAAATGCGCCGTCAGATGGGCCTGGACCAACCACTTGTGGTTCAATACGGGCGATACCTGGAATCCGTATTCCGTGGCGATTTCGGGAAATCGTTTGGAACGGGCAATACGGTGGGCGAAGATTTAAAGCGCCGAATACCAGCGACGCTTGAACTCGCAAGCTTCGGCATCGCCTTCGGCGTCTTGGTGGGAATTCCGCTTGGAGTGATCGGGGCCATCTATCGTGGTCGCCGGATCGACACCTTGATGCGCTTGCTCACCTTGGCGGCGCAATCGGTTCCGCCCTTCTGGCTTGGCGTCGTACTCATTTACGTTCTCTATTTCCAGTGGCGTGCCGTGCCGGCACCGATCGGCCGGCTTTCTCCACTGCTGATCCCTCCTGCCGGGGCAACGGGCTTTTACACGATCGACGCATTGCTGGCCGGAGACTGGAAAACAACGTGGGCCGCGATGCGGCAACTGATGTTGCCCGCCTTTGTACTCGGCTTAGGGATCGTGTCGCCACTTGCCCGCATCACCCGCTCGGCGATGTGTCAGACGCTGGCGGAAGACTATGTCACCTTCGGTCGAGCGCTAGGACTGAAGTCTCGGCAGCTCGTGCTTGGGGACGCATTCCGAGGCGCTTTGGTGCCGATCGTCACAACGCTCGGCTTTATCGTCGGTCATGTGCTCGCCGGCGCCGCGGTTGTTGAGACGGTCTTCGCATGGCCTGGCCTTGGCCGCTACGCGGTGACCGCGATCACCACGTCGGACATGGCTCCCGTATCAACCTGCATCCTGCTGATCGCCTCAGGCGTCGCCATTACCAACCTCCTGGTGGATCTCTCCTATGCCCTCATCGATCCCCGCATCCGCCATGCCGCTTGACCGTCTAGGCCGCAGCGCTCAGAGCGTCAAAATCAGCCCTCGATCCAGGCTATGGCACCGGATATACTTCGGAGCGTTCGGCGGTGACATGCTGGGCCTTGTCGGGATGGTTTTTCTAACCTTCCTGGCGGCCACTGCGCTACTCGGCCCGTGGCTCGTCACACATGATCCGATCCTGACAACACCAGGCGTTCTGCTCCCGCCTTCCCACGAGAACTGGTTAGGAACAGACCAGTTCGGGCGTGATGTATTTTCGCGCACAATCACCTCGCTGCGTGTGGACTTCATCGTCGCGATCGTCGGCGTCTCGGGAGCCGTCGTTGTCGGATCCGGCATCGGGTTGATCTGCGGATATCGCGGCGGCTGGATCGACGACTTGGCGATGCGACTGGTCGATATCGTGCAGTCGTTTCCTCTCCTGCTCTTGGCCATGGTTCTCATCCTGGCGTTGGGACCGGGTCTCGAGAGCATCGTCATTGTCACAGTGCTGATAAACATACCGACCTACGCGCGCGTGATCCGCGGCGAAGCGCTGAGTAAGAAGACGCTTGAGTATATCGATGCCGCGCGATGCTCCGGTGCATCCGAAATCTCCATACTCTTTCGGCATCTCATGCCCAACACGCTCAATCCGATTGTCGTGCATGGAAGCCTCAACCTCGCGGCTGCGGTGGGCAACGTTGCGGCGCTTTCGTTTCTCGGTATCGGAATAAGGCCGCCGACGCCCGATCTCGGCGTAATGGTCGCCGAAGGTACCAATTATCTAGTGCAGGGCGCCTGGTGGATGAGCATCGGCCCTGGGATCGTGCTGGCAACCACAATCTTCAGCCTCAACCTGCTCGGAGACTGCCTGGAGGCTCGCCTCGACCCGCGCCGGTCGGAGGGTTGAGCGATGACCGAAGCCCTCTTCGAAATCGAAGGTCTCTCGATAGACAGCACCCGCGGTGGTGCGCGAAGGCGCATTGTCGACAACGTTACGCTCTCTGTCGAGCCCGGTGAGCTTTATGGCCTCGTGGGAGAAAGCGGATCGGGCAAGTCAATTTCCATGATGGCGAGCGTGGGGCTCGCGGCCGCTGGGCTCGACGTTATTGGGGGAGAAGTCCGCTTTTCCAATCGGCGGCGGCCAGCGCGTGAACAACGTGGACTTCGTGGAAACCTTTCGCACGGCGTGTCGCTCCTGTTTCAAAATGCAAAGGGCGCACTCAGTCCTTTTCTGACAGTTGCGCGCCAGGTCGAAAGAGCGCTCGTAAGCGCGGGTTTTCGGGGCCACAGGACAAGCGAGCTCAATGAGCTCTTCCGGGTCGTCGGTCTCAACTTGCGCGACGTGGGCGGCAAATATCCCCACCAGATCAGCGGAGGCCAGGCGCAGCGCGTCGCCATGGCTTGCGCTCTTGCGACACGGCCAGCCCTCCTGATTGCCGATGAACCGACAACTGCGCTCGATGTGACCACCGAACGAGAATTGCTCCGCTTCCTCGCCGAGACATGTGCCAGGCGGGAGATGGCAATCGTACTCGTCGCCCATAATCTTTCTCTGGTCTCGGAATATTGCCGGCGGCTTAGCATTTTGCATGCAGGCCAAGTGGTCGAGAGCGGCGATCTTGGGAAAATTTTTGCCTCCCCTCTCCACCCTTATACGCAAGGGCTGATTGCTGCGGTCCCCGACGTCGATGAACCACGTGAGCTTATGCCGCTGTCGGGCAGCGTCTGGGGCGGTCCCGAGGGCATCGACCGCTGTCGCTTTTCTCACCGCTGCTCCTTCGTCACGCCTACGTGCGAACAGCGTCGTCCCGCAGCCATCTTCCGCGACGGGCGCGACGTTCACTGTATGCTCTACGAGGAGATTCCGTCATGAACGGACGTCCGGTACTCTCTGTTCGCAAACTGACGAAGCTCTTTTTCAATCCAGCGCGACCTGATGCGATCAGCGTCGGAGTCCGGGGCGTCTCGTTCGATATTCATCGCGGAGAAGCCGTCGGGCTTATCGGCGAATCTGGATGCGGCAAATCCACACTGGGTCGGTGCCTCGTCGGGCTGCAGCGACCTGACGGCGGCGAGGTGGCCGTCGGCGAAACGATCATGTCAGAGCTCAGGGGACGCCAGTTGCGGACGTTTCGCAAGGCTGTCCAGATTGTGTTTCAACGACCCGAGACATGCCTCAATCCACGAATGACTGTCTTTACCTTTGTGAAGCAGGCAATGCGCAATTTCCAAACCGTTCCTTCTGGTGAGGAAAGGGCACGCATGATCGAATTGGCCGAACTCGTCGGCCTACGTGCGGATACTCTGGGGCGTTTCCCGCATCAATTGTCCGGCGGCGAACGCCAACGCGTCGCCATCATGCGCGCACTCGCCTGCAAGCCGGATGTCATCGTTCTCGATGAACCCACCTCGGCGCTCGATGTGTCTGTCCAGGCACAGATCCTTAAAACGCTGAGGGATCTTCAATCGCGGGTCGGGACCAGCTTTCTCTTGATCAGCCACGACGTGGCGGTCGTCCGCTATATCTGTTCCCGGGTGATGGTCATGTATCTCGGCGTAATCATCGAAGAAGGGCCAAGCGATATCGTGTTATCGCGGCCGGCCCATCCCTATACGCAGGCTCTGCTTGCGGCAACGCCCCGCCTGCGTCCGAAGCAGGGTGAGCAGGTATCACTCAGGGGCGAACTTGCGCTTGACCAGGTCATCGCAGGTGAATGCCCGGTGCGCGCGCGTTGCCCCTTTGCGCACGAGCGTTGCAAGACGGCGCCGCCTGTCGCCGTCTTGCCCGGCAATCAGCGCGTGGCGTGCTGGCTTGCAGCTGACGCCGACACAACCCGACCCACTCCTTCAACATCGCGGAAGGCATTCCCATGACAACAAACGAAACGTTCTACAGTCGGTCGATGGAGCTTCCATCCGAACTCCTTGTCGGTGCCATCGACAGCCACGTGCATGCTGGTCCCGTTCTTCGCTCCAACCCTGGCCACCAGGATCCTTTCGAGGTCGCAATCGAAGCTCGCGAGGCCGGGATGCGAGCCATTGTCTACTATGACGTATTCGGTTGGGCGTCGGGCACGGCATGGATGGTCAATCGCCACGTTCCCGGTATCAAGACCTTCGGCGGCTATCTGATGAATTCCTGCCACGGGGGCCTGAACCCCCGCTCTGTGCGCACTGCCCTCTACATGGAGGAGGGTTGCCGCTTCATCAGTTTCGGCTCGCATTGCACGCATTTTTCCGCGAGCCGGGAGTCAACGATAATCGACGGTCAGTTGGTCCCCTTCAAGGATGCCTACCCGGAATTCGCTGAACAGGAACTGTCGCGCGCTGTGCGCATCCCGACAGAAGGACCGATCTCCGACGATCTGGCGGAGATCCTGCAAATGGTCGCCGACCATCCGGATGTATACCTCAATACGGGACATGTGTCGGGCCCGGAGGTTGTGCGGATCCTCGACCTGGCGGAGGAATTTAAAATTCAGAAAGTCCTGATTGCGCATCCGGCGCGCCAGCAGCTTTCCATTGAACAGCAAAAAAACGCCGCGCGGCGCGGATTTTTCCTCGAAGGCTGCCTCGTCGACTGGCTCTATCCGCACGCCCCGCGCACACATTATTACGTCGAAAAGAAGTATATGGACCGCTCGGGAGACCTGCCACGCGCGCGTCGCACGGCCGCCCAATGGATGGCCGATGTCCGGGAAGTTGGTCCGGAATTTTTCGTCCTGGGCACAGACTACGGCATCCGGGCTGCATCGACGCCGGTGCAGGGCATGCGCACCTTAATCACCACACTTCTGGACTATGAGTTCACACCCGACGAGATCCGGATGATGACCGCGCGCAATCCGGCGCGCCTAATCGGCCTCGACCCACAATAAGGATTCGCTCCATGGCAACCTACGAAGCTTTCTACGACCGCACGATGGAGCTCCCGGAAGAACTTCTTGTCGGTGCGATCGACAGTCACGTCCACGCCGGCCCGGTGCTGCGCTCCAATCCGGGCCATTTCGATCCAATTCAGGTGGCGGAAATGGCGCAGGCAGCGGGTATGCGAACGATCCTGTTTTACGATGTCTTCGGGTGGGCATCGGGCACCGCATGGATGGTAAACCGTTTTATGAAGAATTTTCGCACCTATGGCGGCTATCTCATGAACTCTTCTCATGACGGCATGAACCCGAGAGCTGTGCGCACGGCGCTCAATCTGGGTGATGGCTGCCGCATGATCAGCTTCGGCTCACACTGTACCTATCATTCCGCATCGACGGAATCGACATTGGTCGATGGAAAGCTCGTGCCGTTCAAGGACGTGATTCCAGGTTTCGCCGAAAAGGAGCTGGCCCGCGCCGTCCGAATTCCGCTAGAAGGCCCTGTGCCAGATGCGCTGAAGGAAATTCTCGACATGGTCGCGGAGCACCCGGAGGTCTATCTCAATACCGGCCATGTTTCCGGACAGGAAGCGCTTCGCATCGTTGAACTTGCTCAAGGCGCGGGGATCAGAAAAATTCTCGTCGCACACCCGGCACGAGCGTTGCTGACCGTCGAGGAACAGAAGGCGCTGGCGGCCAAGGGCGTCTATCTTGAAGCCTGTGCCGTGGACTTCGGCGCTCCATGGATGCCCCAGACGCACTATTACGTTGAACGCGAGCTTATGGATATGGGCGCTGTCGTGCATGGCAGGGCTATGAATTGGATGCAAGGCATTCGTGATGTCGGCCCCGATCAGTTCGTGCTGGCGACTGACTACGGCGTGCGCGTACTGCCGTCTCCCATCGAGGGGATGCGGATGATGATTTCCATGCTGCTCTATTTCGGCTTCTCGATTGAAGAGGTTCAGACAATGACGGCGCACAACCCCGCCCGGCTGATCGGATTGGACTGATGAACGCCGATCTCTATATTCGAAACGGTTGGATCGTCACACGCACCGAGATGTTTGCCGGGGGCGTTCTTGTCCTGGGCGGCAAGATCGCCGGCCTGGTTCGCGGCAACCCGGACTACGACCTCAACACCATCGACGTCCATGGTCAAATCGTGCTTCCCGGACTTGTCGATCCGCATGTGCATTTCTCCGAACCCGGTCGCGGTCATTGGGAGGGGTTTGCCACCGGGAGCCGCGCCGCTGCGGTCGGGGGCGTGACGACCGTTGTCGAAATGCCGCTCAACGCCTCGCCGCCGACGGTTGATGTCGACGCGTTCGAGATGAAGCGCATGGCAGCGCGAAGCAGCTTGGTAGATTACGGTCTCTGGGGCGGGCTCGTCACCGACAATCGGACATCTCTTGCCGGCCTGCACGCAGTGGGCGTGCTGGGGTTCAAGGCATTCATGTGCACCGGGTCGGCCGACTTTCCTCGTGCCCACGAAGTGGTGCTTGAAGATGGTATGAAACAGATAGCGGGTTTCGGGAGCGTGCTTGCCGTCCACGCAGAGGACGAGCACATGACCCGTTCCCTGACCGCCGACATGCGAAACGCAGGCCGGAAAGATACGAGAGCGTGGGGGCAAGCCCGCCCGATCGCGGCGGAGCTTGCCGCCATACAATCCGTGTTGAAACTTGCGGAAAAAACGGGCGCGCGCCTGCACATCGTCCACGTGTCCTGCGCGTCCGGCATAGACCTGATTAGCGAGGCCAAGCAGCGCGGTATCGCCGCGACCGCGGAGACGTGTCCCCACTATCTCTACTTCAGTCAGGACGACCTTGATCGGATCGGACCATCGGCCAAGTGCGCCCCGCCTCTTCGCGCGCAGTGCGAGGTGGAGGCGCTCTGGGATCGCGTGCTGACGGGGGCCGTTGACGTTATCGCCTCAGACCATTCCCCATGTCTTTTAGAAGAGAAGGCAATCGGTCAGTCCGATATATTTGAAGCGTGGGGTGGAATTTCCGGACTACAGTCGACAGTCCCGGCCCTTGTCACCGCCGGATTGCGCCGCGGTCTCGGATGGATTGAGATTGCGCGCATGACAGCGATGAATCCCGCTCGGCTCGTGGGCCTGGGCGGTCGGAAGGGAGAAATTGCCCCCGGTTTTGACGCTGATTTCGCGGTTGTCGATCCGTCCGCGTCGACGGTACTGACGTGCGAGGACCTGCATTATAAGAACCGACATAGCGCCTATGTCGGCGAACGTCTCGAAGGTTGGGTAACCCGGACGGTACTACGCGGCTTGATGATCCAGCAAGACGGAAGGATCATGTCCGATGAGCCTGGCGGGATGTTCCTTTCAGGAGGCGGTCAGAAACAGGTTGAGATAACCGTCCAGGCAGGTGGTTGAAGTCATGGGTTTTGGAGGGTCGGATAGCTCGCCTGCATTTGCGTCTGGTCCGGTACGGCCTCTCTACCGCGATGATCACGACGGTAGTCTTGCAGTCAGGCTTCGGCAGTTCCGCGCTGTCGAAATCCCTGCCCAAGCACGCTCGACCCTGATCTTGCGCCTCGAGCGTGGTATGCGGGTAACGGGCGCGCAATGGGCCGCTCTGCTGCTTGAGGCCAGGCCAGCCGCCGAAGTCCTAGCAACTACCCAACTTCCATCGCGTCTGCATCGGCTCTTGTCGGACCTGAAATACGATGCGGGCCCGCTGGATTCGCCGCCACCGTATCTGCTCCAATGCGCGGCGAGCCAAGGATGTCTTTTAGCGATGAAGCCCGTACGCACGACAGGAGAAGCCCGGGGCCATGTGCTGCTCGGATTCCAGCACACACAGCGACATCCGATCGATCTTGAGGACAGTATCTCCGTGGTCGCCGACGACATTTCAGCCTTTTTGGAATCGCACTCGCTTTCAAGCCGCATGGAGCGAGTGCGCAGTCATCTATCGCTCATCCATCGTCTTGGGCAATTGGTCACCTCCATCCGCAAACCGGAGACCCTGTTTGCTCAGATTACGCATCTCGTCTACACCTCGCTTGGCTTCGACCACGTCCAACTCCTGTTGACGGAAACGGAGCAACGTCGCGTGTCGCTCGTCCATGCAGCGGGACCTCACGCCGAGGCCCTTCTTGCTCACGGTTACAGTGACACTTTGGGGCGCGGGATCATCGGCCGTGTTGCCGAAACTGGCCAGATGTGGATGAGCCAGGACGTTACCCAGGACAGCCATTTCGTGGGCAATGCCCTCTTGCCAAATACCGCCTCCGAACTCGCGTTGCCGCTGCGCCTTGCCGATCGGGTAGTCGGCGTTCTCGACATCCAAAGCGACCGGCGGGACGCATTCCGGCATAATGACGTGTTTCTGCTTCAAACAGTGGCCGACCAGATTGCGCCCGTCATTGAACAGCACAGGCTCCTTGCCGCAGAGCGGCAAGGGCGAGAGCTCGCTAACACGCTGGCGGACGTTTCTCGCATCATTTCCTCCCGCCTTGATCCTCGACACGTCTTGGAGGCCGTGCTGTTGCAATTGGAGCGGGTCGTTCCAAACCGCGGCAGCCGGGTGACGCTGCTCGGGGACGACGGTCGCATGAGAGTGGTCGCCGCAAAGGGATATCCCGATAACGGACTTGTCAAGAAGCACAGCTTCCTGCCACACGAGGCGCCGTTGAGCCGATCGGCCCTGGAGCAAAAAGAAACGATAGTCATCGGCGATGTGCGCCTCGAGCCGACATGGACCTGGCAGCCGGGCACGAAGCAGATCGTTTCCTGGTGCAGTGCGCCATTGGTCCACGGCACCGAATGCGTGGGGTGGCTTTGTGTCGATTGGCCGGAGCCCAATTTCTATAATTTTGAACATGGCCGGGTCGTCAGAGCATTCGCCGACCAAGCTGTGGTCGCCATCGAGAATGCCCGTCTGTTCGAACGCAGGCGTGAATTGAACGACATCCTGGAGTACAAGGTTGCCGATCGGACACGTCTGCTTCGCGAGGCGCACGATGAAATCGCCGTCAAGGCCAACGAACTGCAAGCCCTGTGGCGCCGTGTCGTAGATGTCCAAGAGCGCGAACGTAAGCGCATCGCACATGATCTTCACGACAGTGTTGCGCAATCCATTCTTGCCGCAACATATCAACTCCAGACGGTGCGCCGTCGCCTTGGCGGCGATGTCGAGCAAAACCAGCGCCTTATCGCCTGTCAAGCGACCTTGGATGCTTCGCTGAGCGAAATGAAGCGCATCATCTACGCTCTAAGGCCCAATGTCCTTGATGAACTGGGCCTTGTCGCGGCTCTTGAGAACTATCTTTCCGTTCTTCCTCAAGGTGAAAGCCTCGCGACCAGCTTTTTGGTCGAAGGGTCGGCAATACCACTTTTACCGGATGCCGAACTCGCCATCTTTCGTATCGTTCAAGAAGCTTGCCAGAATACCATTCGCCACGCCGATGCGCGAACACTGGTTCTCGCCCTGACATACAATACGGCTGAAGTTGTGGTATCGATCCGCGATGACGGGATAGGTTTTTACCCTGGACGACGCCCGGATGGGCCTTGGACTTGTCGGAATCCGCGAGCGCACCCAGGCGGTGGGAGGGCAAATTTCCGTTTCGACCGCTCCGGGTAGCGGCACCGAGATCATCTTCTGCGTTCCTCTCGAGGCCTGTGCGGTATGACGATCAAGATCATCATTGTCGATGACCACCAAATCTTCCGTCACGGAGTTCGGAGCCTGCTCGAGGATGAGGGCGACATGACTGTTGTTGCAGAGGCCGGAAACGCTCACGACGCCATTTCTTTGGTCGAACGTCATCGGCCCGATGTCGTCACAGTCGATATTCGCCTTGGCGGCATGGACGGCATACAGCTCGTCCGGAATATCAAAGCACGACCTAGTCCTCCCCGCTGCATGATCCTGTCCACCTACGAAGATCGGCAGTATCTCGTTGGTGCGCTCGAAGCGGCGGCCGACGCATATCTTTTAAAGTCAAATTCATACGAAACGCTTGCTGACGCTATTCGCAAGGTTCATAGCGGCGTCGCCATGCTTTCGGAAGAACTCATAACCGTCATGATGGACGAGTATAAAAAAGTCGCGGCTCAACAGATACAGAGGGAAAATGGCCTGACCACTCAAGAGGTTCGCGTGTTGCATCTGTTGGCCAAAGGCAGTCGTTCGCAGGATATCGCAGCTGAATTGGCGATGACCGAGATCACGGTGAAGCGGAAAGTGCAGGAGATCACGATAAAGTTGGGTGCCTCGAACCGCGTCCAGGCGGTTGCCGAAGCGATCCGACGGGGCGTTATATAGTTCTTTGACCCCTCAGATTCACGCTTGCGCGGAATCCGCAACCGATCCTGTCGTGTACGAACTCGATTGGATACGGACGGGCCGAGTCGGGTGATTGTTCAATACGGGGTATTTCTGGCGATCTGCACTATGCACAGATCTGGCTGCCAATGCCTTCGGCGTCAACCGCTTGCTCCGGTCAGTCGTTTCGTGATCGGCACGATGTAAGCCGGCAGCAGATTTACGCCTGGCGGTATGAGCTGAAGAAGAAGGGTTTGTTGCCGACCACGGCCGATACGGTCTTCGTTCCCGTAGACACGGGCGCCATGCATGGCGCCCCGCTCGTGCGTGAGGACGTTGCGCGCGTGTCTGCAATGATCGAGTTGCGGTTGAGCTATGGGCGCTGCCTTCGCTTCGACAGTGGCGTCGATGCCGCCGTCCTCACTCGGCTCATCCGGGCGGTTGAAGCAGCATGATTGGACCAGGAACCGGTGTTCGAGTGTATCTGGCCTGCGGAGCCACGGACATGCGCAACTATGCGGCGATTATGATTATGCGGAGCCGGAGACGCCGATGGGCGCATTGCCGGGCTTTTCGGCATCCATCGACTCCACATAACTATGGACTATCGCGTGGCAAGCATCGCGGTCAGTTTATCCGACGGGCGGGATTTGCCTGGCTTGATACCGAGCGGCGCCAGCGCGTCGAGCATCTCTAAACATCGAGGTCGTCACGGGTTCCGGCGTGCTTCACGCCCTGCGTGGCATCGATCTCGCTGTCAACGCCGGCGAGACGCTTTGCATCGTGGGCGAATCCGGTTGCGGAAAATCCCTGACGGCGCTCTCCATAACGGGCCTCCTGCCGCCCGTGGCCCGGTGTTCGGCAACACGTCTGGCTTTCGAGGGGCACGATATCCAGCATCTGTCGCGCCGCGAACTCGAAGACCTCAGGGGTAAGGGCAT
>Ga0228711_1008173_pt1 | contig 14806 bp, 5 predicted proteins | sample MedpolnodulmetaG_2_FD_177996 | JGI IMG/M metagenome (GOLD analysis project Ga0228711, IMG submission 177996) | Root nodule microbial communities from Medicago polymorpha collected in Santa Monica, California, United States - brown nodules | ecosystem: Host-associated > Plants > Roots > Nodule...
AGTACTTTGATTATGGATCCTGCACACTTGAACAAATTGTTTAGCATATCCAATTGATTATTTTTAATACCTTGTTATTGTCAAAACTCAATAGGTGACTTGTGAAACACCCTTGTTCCAACACGCTCTTCTGTCTTGGGTGAACATGAGTGAGGCTTTACACGTGATTAGTAAAAAATTTGTGTGTTTGTTTTGTTTTTTATAAATGTTTACTTACACTTGACTATTGTTCTCAGTCGGATGAACTACGTGTAAGCTTGACTTGAGATTAGTCAAACTATGACTACTTAAGTTTTTGACATATGTTTGACCTTTCGTCCAGCTAGCGTGGACTTCAGTGAGACTTTACTTTGTATCAATCTAACTTTGTTATGTTTGTTTATTTAAAAATGGTTCGACCTTTCTTCTCAATTGGATGAACTAAAAGTAAGCTTCAATTGAAATCAGTGAAGCGATGGTTGTTTAGTTTTCGACAAATGTTCGACCGTTCTTCTATCTCGGGTGAACTTTAGTGAGGCTTTATACGTGATCAATAAAAATTTTGTGTGTTTGTTTTGTTTTTGATAAATGTTTACTTACAGAGTTACACTTGACTTTTGTTCTCAATCAGATGGATCAAACTATGACTACTTAAGTTTTTGTCATATATTTGATCTTTCGTCTAGTTAGTGTGGACTACGGTGAAGCTTTACTTTGTATCAATCTAACTTTGTTATGTTTGTTTTTTTTTAAAATTGTTCGACCTTTTTTCTTAGTTGGATGAACTAAAAGTAAAGTTTGATTGAAATCAATGAAACTATGGTTAGTTCAGTTTTCGATAAATGTTTTTGGTCAGATAGATAGATGTAATCTTGACTTGAGATTAGTCATGGTTAACTATGTGTTCAACCCATGTCTAATTTTGTTAAACTGGTAAACCATATCCAATGATTAAACGTTAAGTCAATCTTTCCTATGTACATTTTCAGAATGCCTTGTATTTGTCATCCCACTGTATTTGGTTCGACTCACATATGCGCCAATTCATTAATTTTTTTCTCTCTCTATTTCCGCCCTTGTATTGTATTCGACACATGGATTTCATATCGAAACAAACTGATAATAATTAAAAGCCTTTGAATGATGAAAAGAAAAATTCTGTAATAGTAGCAGCACAATAAAATATAAAGTAATAATCCATTTGCCTTTCTTCTTGCTTATGCAATGCCTTTCTACCATAGTACAATACACATGGATTTCTTCTTCTTATCTTTTTAAGAGAACATTGAACTCTATGAATTTATAGATCAATTAGCACATATTAACTATCAATTTCATATCAAGAATTCAATGGTTCAAACTACCTGGAAAAAAAAAACTAACTATACCCTAATTTTTTATTGCAATATAAAGTAGTATAATTGGTAGTAGCATAAGGTCAAACGATTCGGCAAAATAAGCCCTTATTTTGTAGGCACTGAAGCATGATAATCAATTATGATCATGATCTCAATGTTCCTAATAACACGGTTTTGAAAACAATGACCATTCTCACGATATCTAGAATCAAACGGACGGCGACGATTCTCACGATAATTGGAAATTGCGCCAGCTTGGAATGTCATAATTGAACAATCAAAATGGGAAGAAGAATGAAGAAGAAACATGAATTGATCATTAGGGAAGAATAACGAAGATGAAATTTTTGTTCTCGCTTTCTTGGTGTTCTAGGTTTTGGCATGGAAGAAATCCAGATAAAAAAATTTGATGTGAAATTTTAATTGTTATAAGCTCTACGGTGTAAATTAAATAAGATTAAACACCTAAATATAATTAAATAAAAATTAAAAGTATTAAAAGTTACATTATAATTAAAATTGACTTTTTTTTATAGAAAAAAATGACTAATTTAATTTATTTTGACATTTAATGTTGCATATGTATATTATATTTTGATTGGTTGATATCTTGAAAGGGTAATTATCCCCTAAACAAGAGAGGGTAATCTAGAAAAAAAACCTGTTAAGTTTCATTTCTCCTTAGAAATGTCTTGCAAGATTGCTCGAAGATCAAGATAAAATAATGAGAAATAAAGGTGTAAATTTTGTCGCATTTAATAGCAAGAACAAAATTATCAAAATAAATAGATATATGTTGAAAGAAAAGCAACTATAGCAACAATATTTAATTAATGATTATACTTATATTTTGTTCATTTTTTCTCTTACACAATCATTGCAAAAGAAATTCCCAGAAGCTACTATATGAAACAATTTGGAATAATAAGCCACTAATCAATTAGAAATGTAAATTAGCTGCTAAATCACTTCAATTTCTAGCTACCTAGCCTAGACAGCCTTCACAACCAATGGACTCTTTACATAATGCTTCCCATCTGACCAAATCAGCTTTCCAAACACATAATTCTTTGTTACGTTTCCTTTCTTCACCTTCAATTTTACATCAAACTTCTTCTCTTCACCAACATGTTTGAACTCCAATATATTAGGCTTCACAGAAACAGTAATCCCACTTGGGCTCTGAACACGAACAGTGTATGTTCCTGGAGCACCAATATTTTTGAATGTCCTTTTAACTGTCACTGACCCAGAGAGATTTGGAACTGTGATTGAAGGATAGTTTAGGTTGAGGATACTAAAATTCTTTTGGCATTTGTACGGAGCTTTTGAAAACATTGAAATTTGTGTTTCATTATAGCCTATTGCACATAAGAAGTTGAAGTAATCATTCATTGTAATGTCATAAACAAGTCCAGGATCCATTGCTTTGTTTGGTTGAACATGTCCTGCTCCATAGCTAAATGGTGTTGCTTGGCTTTCAGTAGCATTCAAAATTGGCTCCGACTCGTTGTCAAATGTTGTAGCTGAAAGTGATAGAGAACAATTATGACCAAGTTCAGATGAATACCACATGGTAGTGATAATATTTTTTTAAATACCGAGTCGTACAAAATTTTGTAACTTTGATTTGTTTATTGTAAACTTTCAATTTGACAGTTACATTGGTTGAATTCGTATTATACTGAAGTTCAAGGTGTAAGTATGCAAATTTTGACATCATTACTTATGTCTGCCACAAAAATTCATTACATGTCACGCTAAAGTTGAGATTTCTTGGGATTCAAGAAATGATATGAAGTAGAGAAACTTGAAGAGTTTCTTCTTAGCTGCGGTCATGATAGCTGATTTAATAGCTGCAGGACTCCAAGAAGGATACAAGGTTCTCAAAAGGCCTGCAATTCCCGAAATATGAGGGCACGGCATTGATGTGCCGGAGAGTGAGTTAAATTGAACTCGGCGATTGTCGAACTCTTTGTTAGTTGGCCCTTGAGCTTCAGTGTAGGCTGCTATAACCGACACACCTGGTGCTGTGATATCAGGCTGAAAATGTAAACAATAGTTGTTAGATATCAAACACATAAAAAATATTGCAAGAGGAAAAGCATAGTTTGTGTATGTAATGAATAATGATTAACACCTCTAGAATCTCAGGTACAATAGTATTTGGCCCTTTGGATGAAAATATTGCCATGAAGGGGGCTAGGTTAGTGTGCAATTTTGTTGTTGGATGTGTAATATAAGCCATTGGAGACCTAAAAATTAAGTCCAAAGGATCAAGTTTTAAGAATTGTTACACACACACACACACACACACACACACACACACACACACACACACATATATATATATATTTTTGCTTTAATTAAAGACCACATAAAACTAGAATGCTAGATTTCATACTTGGAAGAGTTGATATAACGAAAGACATCTATGCCATCGGAGAAATTGATGTGAGAAGCAGGAAGAACATGAGGATCAGGTATAATGTCATTTTCACTAATGTTATCATTGGCAAGGACCATTCCTACAGCACCAGCTTGAAGAGCTTGCTCTCCCTTGTCCACTCTTGCATCTATTCCAGTCAGGCACACTACTATTTTACCCTTCACCTTCTTGGGATCCAGAGTTCCATTCTGGCAAATCAGACTGCATTGTTTAATTAGATCAAGTTACATTGGCTTCACATAAATTTTATTCACTATTATAGTAATTATAACGACTTATGGTATTCTGTTGTTTGATACATACGCGTTTTCATTTGTTGCACTTGCCAATTTAGCATCTGTTGCTTTAATAATTGGGTAGAATTTTTGTGCTAATCTTGCAGCTGATAAGCTTTCTCCCTTTGATTGAACCAAATAAGAAAATTGTGAGCCAGAATATTCTTGTAATTATAATAAACAAAAAATGAAAATATTTTAATTTCACCCTACTGCTAGAAAATTACATTAACCTGTATATATTTAGTATATCATCAGGCACAATTATGAAATCAAAGCCTTTGATTACATAATTACTTCTCATTTATTATACATGATAAAAAAACTTGTCATACAAGTTAGATGAATTAGCAGTGTTGTTGCCACAAGTTCTTAGCAAAAAGGGAGTAAAACACTGTTCTCTTTAACTTTAAATTTTAGTGCTTATAATGTTAATATTCTTCAATGTATAGACAAAGAAAAAAGTGGGTGCTCGGCTCACTAGCTCATGCCTAAAGAATCCTACGCATCCACATAGCACAATATTGATTGTTGGATTAAGATCCTATGGTCAAAATTTCAATGCAGATTTTAATATATTTTTCTAAATCTAAAATATCAAGCTTAAAATTTGGATAGTTTGATCTCAATTCGAGGATCGTCAATATATGATTGCCTAAATATGTGAAATTGGTGACGGCATGCAATTCAAATCCAAGATGAATGTCACATACGAAAACCTCACCAAAAAAAAAGTTGGACATATATCATTGCCTTATGATCTAGAAAGAGACAAACCTTGAAGCTTAAACCATTGCCAAGAACAACATAACTGGGGAACTCTCTATCCATTGTGCTAGCACCAACTGTGATATACCAAGGAGCTAGATTTAATCCAGTAGCATCAAAAGGTCCACCATTGCCAGCAGAGCAAACAACAACAATGCCATTCTTAGCAGCATGGAAAGATCCAATAGCTTGACCATCATTGAAAAAGTTAGAATTAGCGCGACCAAGTGATAGAGACAAGACGTCAACACCATCATGGATAGCCGCATCAAATGCTTCAAGTACGTCTGCATCATAGCATCTATCATCGTTAACTAGAACATCCCAACAAACTTTGTATGATGCAACTCTTGCTTTTGGTGAACCACCCTTTGCTGTTCCACTTCCTTGACCAAAGACACTGACTCCAGGTACGATGTTTCCTCCAGCCGTTGATAAAGTATGGGTTTCCATAGCCGTTATTGTCACGGGGTGTCTCAAAGGATGAGTTTAGTGGAACAGCCTTTGTTGAAATACCTTGCCCCTATCAGTTTCCTGTTTTTTCCATACACATGTTAATTTTTTCCATATGGGAGGGACAAACTTAAATTTCGTTAGTTATGAGAACTCTCTTTATTTTATTTTTAACGACATAAATATTGGTCTCGATTTTTTTTTCATGATGCAAAAAGCATTGTAAGAAGTCCAGTCTACCATTGAAGCAATTTGGCTCACATAGTTGCACACGTTTTCTATCATATTTTTTTCATGTTGCTTGACGTTTGAGGTTCTTATGTTTGTATTTCCTTATCTCTTTATTGTTTTCTTGTATGTCTTGACTCTTGAACAAACAGTATATAAAGATGAAAAGCATCATTTTCGTTAAGATTTTAAAAGCATCTTCTTTTTTGTTTTTATGTTACAAAGCATCCATTTTGCAATATGAAAATGGATATTCTTCATTTGTATCTGTCCCAAATTAGAGCAATATGAAGTTATAAATATAGAGGTCAAATAGGCAATGTGTCACGTTAGGTTTCCCTACATCATCTAACTTGGGTTTGATCTTGGTAAAAAAAACTTGGGTTTGATCATATAAATTGTTGTATATTGGCTTCAAATTGAGAATTCAGGAAACCCTGAAATCGTGTCACGATTCTGGGCATCGTGACACGATTGGATTGGCAGGGAGCATGGCATTTTGAGATGGAAAATCGTGACACGATTTGGGAAATCGTGACGCGATTCAACAACTTCCTCACCAAGTTTCCCTGAAAGGGACTGGTCACAACGGTTGTTCAGAAGCAATCGCGGCATGATTGGTCAAAATCGTGACACGATTTTGGACTGTTGTGACTAGTATTTAAGTGGATTCTGCAGCATTTTGAAGGAGAGCTGAAGTTAGAGACCTAGGGTTTACAAAGGGGGAACTTGAGGGTTGAGTATCTTTGTAAGGGGGGTCTCTAGGGTTGGGATAAACATTGTAATCACCTTGGGTAGTGAGATTACATCATTGGAAGGATCTAAAGCTTCCTTTGTGTATTCTCTAGTAAGATCCATATGAGTGTGGTGAGGGAAACAAAGGGTAGAGATTAGGGAAAAAAGACTGATTTCTTGTAACCTCTTGTAACATCTTCTCATAGTGGATTGGAGAGCTGCTCTCTCCCCGAGAGTAGGTCATATTGAACCGAACTAGGTTACCATCTTGTGTGTGTTTGTTTATTTCCTTTTAAGCTTGCTTATCTCCATGCTTGGTTAGTGTTTTGTGTCATTGTTTTAGCTCTTGTGTGTGTTGTTGCTTGAAGACACTTAGACCTAGGATTGCCACTATCTTTTGCTCCACACATCTTTGTTTTTCATTGGTGTGATTCCGATCAAGGTTGATTTCACAACATAAATTTTTGAAACTGATTGTGAAAAAATAAAACTTGGGTTTGATAATATAATTTTTTTAGAGATCTTTTAAGAAATTTATTAGACGAAAATGTCAGACTTTAGACCACTCGAAACTCATTTTTAAGATTATTAGACTGACTCATTTTAAGTAAAAAGTTGTATATTTGTAATGATAAAAAATAAAAATATATTTTATAGAGACTACAAATAAAAAAAATAAACAGAGTACATTTACATGAATCAAAAACATATTCAAATATTCTTTTGAAGATGCATGTTACCTGTTGTTGCAGTGAAAACCAGGATCACTCCCCTTATCACATATTCCCCTCCACTTTGATGGAATTGGTCCAAACCCTTCATCACTAAAGCTCTTGGATTCAGGCCAAACGCCTAGAGGATCAAATGGAGTTGGACAAAAATAACCAAGTAAGATAAAACAACTAAGAAGCATATAGTAGTAAATTGGAAAATTCTACTCTTCACATTCTCTCTTATCCACGTTACCATTGGCTCAAAGCTATCTAGATTTCTATTTTAGCTCTCATTGCCTACTCACTATAACAATAACAAATAAGGAAAGTTATCACCTGTATCAAGGTTAGCTATAATGAAATCTTCACCAAATTTGGCTTTCTTCCATATTGAGTTGGATGGGATGACTCCATAACTATCTTCTAACCCCATGAATCCCCATGAACCGAGTCGTGTGTAATTTCCTCCCTTTGTTCTCAAACACCGACAATACTTTTGGATGTTCTACAACAAGTTTTCACAAAAAAGGTAGCATGTATGAGAAGAAAAAACAACCACATATAGAGAAAACATATTAGAAGGTTTTGTTGTGAGCTCTAACTTTTTATCTGAGCTGCTACTTCCTCTTCCAAAGTTGCAGCAAAACCATTTATGTGCCTTGTGTAGGAGTAAAATATTGACTCTTTTGCTTTATCAGAGCTGCAAAAAAGAAAATTCAATCTTTTCAATTAGCAAAAAATTATAATAAGTGAGGATTGAGTTGATCATGTGTTAATTATGTACCATATGGTTTTGAATTAGAATACCTTCCCAAGAAAGATCCTAAAAACTCATAGTGAGAATCTGTTACGCGATCGAAATCAACATAAGACAGCTCTTCTGAATCATGTGAATGGCCTCCTAAGTACACTACATATGACTACAACAAAAATGGTGTAGAGAGATTATATACACTATTTTATTTTTTAAGTATTAAAAAAATTATTACTAGAGATTTGCCAAGATTATAATGCAAATAGCAAATTGAAGTAATATCTAACCTTTTTTATTGCAAAGGTGGGTATGTGAAGTAGAGAGACAAGAAGAACGAGGAAGAGAAAGTAAAGGGTAGGAGTAATTGGTAATCCCATTGCTTTAAGAAATTCAGCTCCTTTGGTTTTGATTTATTTTTCAATTTGGTTTTTATAAAAGAAACGGTATGAATAATTTTCATAAAATAGCATTTTTTTTTTTGTTCTTTATAATGATTTATTTTCTATTAATTGGTGAACTTGCCAACCTGGCAGCTAATAATTTTAAGATATAAAAATAACAAGGTGAACACTATTTAATAATTTTAAAACAATATTAACATAGTTAAAAACTTCAAATGTAAAAATTACACACTATAGTAACTGTTCAGGATCAAATTCCAGGGTCCTAAAAAAAATAAATTAAGAACACTTATTTGTAGGTTGACCCCAACTTTCATCTAGATCTAGTAGTTTAATAGGAAATTAGGAAATTCCTTATTTGGAATTGAGCCCACCACACCCTTGAAATTAAGAAATTCCATTTTTGGACTATTGTTATGTAATTATGAAAGATACAAAGTGCGTGTTTGTTTGGATGTGGGTGGAGGGTTGAGCAATACTATTTTATATGGCATTGCTTTACGAATGCATTAGAATAAATTAAAAATTTAATTGAAAAATATGTTTTATTATATACTTATAGGATATTGTTGTAACAAAAAAAAAATATAGGATATTGTACAAATATACAACAACAATTAAACCTTATCTCACTAAATAAAGTTGGTGTCTTTCGGAAAGATAAGAATTTATATTATATTTGTTATATATTTTTTTAAAGATATTATATTTGTTATATTTTCGGTATCATTAAAAAGAGTATAGTTTTTACAATATTAAAGTGTAAAATATTCATTATCCATATCTATAATTTTAATCAAAAATTCGTAAAAACTACCGTTTGTAATAAGAAGATGAGACAAACGGACATAGAGTGTCCATAAACGCTAGTAATTTATAAAATCGTGTATTACTCTACGTGTTCTCGTTTCTCACATTTCTATAGATAATTAAAAAAATTAAAATAGTAATGCCATATAGTACGAGAAGTTTCATATATCAAATTTTTTGTTACCTTACATTATTCTCTACGATGTTTCTAATTCAACTCATAAACAATTTTGATGTCGGTTTATTTTTAAAATCACGAAGACCCGGACTAGGAAGGGTCTTTGGGTTGTCTCTCCGAATTTTCCACGTAACCAAGATTTTCTAATTGTTTGATGTATTATATATTGTTGGACAACCTCATCAATTTTAAAAAATGTGATTCAAGCTTATTTGAGTTTATTTATCTTCATGTGGACAGAGAATCCGCGTAAGTTCTAACCATACATACATATGCATGATCAAATAGAAGTGTACAGAAAACTTTCGGTAAGAAATAAATTTCTGATTGAACCAAATTCAACTGAGTTTCCCTTACTTTTATTTTGTTACAAGACAAGATGCTCATGTTATGTTCAGTTTTTTGTCCCGATTGGTTATATAGATTTATTTTATTTCTCTTTGTCTATCAAAAAGCAAAATATTACAAATATGCTAGTTATTAATCGAGGGATATATTGTTTTTCTTGTCTTCAAAATTTTGATGCATTTTAAGCACATGGTGTGGTCCTCGGATTCATGCAAGAAGGGGAAACATGCGATAAAATAAATTCCATATAAACATTAGTAATTTAACATATACGGTATAATTTCTAAAAATATATAATAAAAAGGACATTGTCAATTTAATAAAAAAGAATACTATGTAAATATAAAGGATACATTAAAAGTGGATAGCATTTAGTAATCCTTTGTGCGGACAAACAAAATTGATGAGGGACAACAACCGTCCCCAGAAGCCTACAAGAGTGACTCGTGATCTATTTAACGTCATAGGAGATCATTCCCCAATTTAAAAACGTATCAAAAGTCTACCAACACAATAATAGAATAACATGATTAAGTTCAATAAACTGTTAAGATGTTCATATAAAGTCTAAATGCATTATTACATTTTTTTAGATAGATGAGATGACAAAACCATCGTAAACTAACACATACAAAGTGAAGGTACCGGGATTTGAACTCCGATCATGACGTTCGACTTAACGATTGACATTTTTTCTAGTTGAGTTAGGACTTGTGAGACTAAATGCATTATTAGTATTGGTTCACAACAAAGGAAACTAAAGAAGAACTTTGTGTGATATTGTATGCTATCGGAATAAAAATATAATCAAAAGGGGTGGTGCTATATATGGCACAAAAAACTAGTCATGCAAATCGACCGAATGCAGTAAAAAGACACGCTAAATGCTTATATGTAGGGGTGTAAGCGGTTCGGACAAAACTGACGAAATTGAAAGTCTAGACCGAACCAAACCAAAAATGTATCCGACCTTATCTGGTTCGATTGGATCGAACCAATCTAAACCGACTTTGTTTGGTTCGGTTCTCGGTTTTTTATTTTGAGATCTAAGAAACCGATGAACTGAACCGATGTTAACCTCACTCTCCATTTTACTAATATTATCCCTCCTCACACACACTTATGATTAGGCCCAAAATTAAAGTCCAACATAAAATACTACTTAATCCATTCACTTCTTCCATCATCATTTCATCTCATCACTTAGACTCTATTTCATTTTTACTAAAAAAGAAACCCTAGTCGTCAACCACACATATGACCTAACCTAGCGTTTCTCATCGCTGCTAAGATCGTCCATCTGTTGGTTAGTTTTATCATGATTATGCCTTCAAACTTTTGAAAATATATGATTTTTTATGCCTTTGAAATATTAAGGTTAATTATAAAAAATTGTTTGAAAAATAAAGAACATAAAAAACAAAATATGAAATACAAAGTTCTATGAAATATTTTAGTATGACGTATACTTTATGCATGAAATACAAGTTTGTGAGAATATGAATTTTTTTAATTATATTTTCAAATAAACCGATCAATCGAACCAACCCGGTTAGTTTGGTTCGGTTCCTTTTTGAAAAAGAGTAAAAACCAAATCAAACTAAATCGATTAGTTTGGTTCGGTTTGTACATTTTATTGACTGAAAACCAATCCAAACCAAACTATTGCACCCCTACTTATATGTACGGCACCATTTGTCGTGTAAAGAGCACACGATAGCACGTGGATTGTATTTTCTTTATTTTAATTTAACCTTTGTTTTAATTAAAAAACCAAAATTCATTTAGCTTGTCTTTTTACCGTATTCATTCAATTTGCATGACTAGTTTATTGTATCATATATAACACTACCCTAATAAAAATATTCTAATGAAATCCTAGCTCCACATGACCCCATCTCAGGTATTTAAGGGGGAAAAATTCATTCAATAGGTCAAAAAAAAGGGAAAAATATTCATTCAAGACCCTAGTTAGGGACGAATATAATTCATGGCTAAGTGTGACTATAGTCACACCTAAGTTCTCACAATTTATTTTTTTTCACGTATAAAGAATGTCTATGAAAATGAAGTGTTAGAGAAAGTTAACGGTTTATTGTCTCAATTAACAATCGTTAGGGTTGTAATAGACATAAATTAATAAAATTTGTTCAAATAAAACAACTAAAACTGATATTTTGAAACAAATAATATAATCTTTAATTTTATTGAGCAATTTTTTTTGACATTATTATTTTAGCCATATATGTGATATGTGCATGATACATATATGCATTTTTTTTCCCCAATTACATAGCCTGACATGGTTAAAACTTAGTTTACTCATCGTTAAAAAAAAATATTTTACTCTAAAAAGTGTATTTTATATTTAAATAAATAGATAGACTTAGATAAAGAAATCTTCTGAATGACCTAAAGTCTAACCTTTATACTGAGATTTTTTTTTTTTTTTAAAATAGTTTTAATCTAATGTTTTATTTATTGAGAATGTGTGATAGACTCTCATACATTCACATACTTAAATTCTCATCCTTCTTCTAAACAAGGATTTAGATCCGGACAAAAATTAAAAATCAATCCATTAAGATCTTTATTCAGTTATTTTATGAATCCTATTTAATTTTACTATAGCATAAGACTTTGTTTCTCTAGAGCGAACCAAACCTGAGATAATGGTATTTAGGAATGTTACATACCTAATATTGGTGCAAACCTACTCGAATCAGGAAGTAACTAATAGCGGGCTACACAATTAGGGAAACGTAGTAACTCAGGGATTTAAATCAACATAGTAAAATTTATTCTTCTTGCATCTTTGGTAAGATAGACGAGATAAGGTTGCCCGTTTGTAAAACTACTGAGAGGGTGAATATGTTGATGTCTTTAATTAACGAGGGAACCTTTAGGACATAGTGAATTTAAGAACCCTAATATCCGGCATTGATTCAAATACCTCTGAGAAAGTAAGAACTTACATGTACCTTAACGCGCGAAAGTGTATCTCCCTACATGATTGATGACAATAAACACTGAACCACGTAGAAACTCTGTATACGGTTGCAACTGACAGCTGGAGGGGAATGAACCAGACCTCTGGGGAGAGTAAGATCCCACACTTACAAATATGTGTGATCAGTAGGGGCAACTTGATAGCTGGTAATTTGTAAAACTCCACGAAATCACCACTTAGATGGAAGACATAAAAACTGAATAATGTTTGACCGCCGCTAACATTATGCAATCAAAAACAGGTTAACTCATAAACTCTTGCTCTGCAGCAAACAGACTAAATTGCAAAACTCCAATTTTATCTTTTATTTTATTTAATGTTTTGTGTTCTTAAATATGTAACGTCAATTGCCTAATTGGAACGACAATCCCCGTGAATACGATACTCTATTTACACTTTATTATTTGGTATACAATTTGGTACACTTGCCTGAATCCGACCATCAAGTTTTAATTTTTCTTGGAAAAAAATCTGAATATTTTTCTAATTTTTTGGATTTTTTTATTTTTGAAAATTAATTTTCAGATATTTTAAAAAATAAAATATGATGTGGACAATTAAAAATAAATAAAAATTAAAAAAAAAACCAAGTCAGCGCCACATAGGCGCATTTGATGAGTTGGATGGAGGAGGGGTGTTTTTCGGAAAAAAAAAGTTTTACAAGGATGCAAATCGAACTGAAAATTTTATAGGGGCGAAAACCGGAAATGACCTATATTACAGAGGTGAAAAACACTATTAACCCTTTAAATTACTTATCTGTATCTGTTTTTATTTCCGTTTTTAATTTTTGTTTTTATTTTCTTTTTCTTTAAATATTAGGGATCTAGTTTAGTTTTTTTTTTGTTTTTGAAGGAAGGGATCTAGTTTAGTTGTTATTAAGTAGTTTATTTTCTTTTAGTTGTTACTAACAGTATAATTTTTCTTTGTAGGATTGTCACCTTCCTTTAGTTGTTGTTTTTTTTAAGGAAACCTTCCTTTAGTTGTTATTAGGTAGTTTATTGTTACTAACAGTAAAATATGTATGAATGTATACTGAGTCAAAAAAATATGTATGCATGTATGTAAAAAAATTAATTATGATTCTGTTATATTGCCTTATTAATTTTGATTCTGATTTGTTTTAATTTTTTCTTTTGACTATGATTAAGTCTATTCTATATTAATTTAAAAAAGAAGTTATTCTATGTTAGCTTTAGAGAAGATCTTTTGGATCAATAGACTCTAAAATCTCTATATTGTAGTCCCAACACTCTCAATTTTGTATTTGAATTATCATTGGTTAAGTTGTCACTACCAAAACAATTATTACAATGTCAAAGTTAGTGTTTACTGTGTTCCTTAGTGCTCTATTGATTTTCTCAAGTTTTACTCAAGATGTGAAGGCCTCAAGTATCGAAAATTCAGTACTCACCTCAGGTAAAGCACGTCCTAGTCCCCCTCCTCCTGGTAACCCATACATAGTTTGCAATCCAATAGAACGTTGCCGCCCTCCACCATCCTCTAGGGGGAATGAAGGAGATAAAAAGCAATAGAAAGTATGACTTGTTATTTCTACCAATAACATGAATATTTCATACTTTTGTATTTACTACATCTCAATAATACGAAATGAAGAATATTGTTTTACATTATTGTGAATCAATAAATGTTTTTGTTTTTTCCGTTTCAGTTTGAAAACATTATTTTTCAAAAATATATTTTTGAATTATATTAGAATACCCCAACAAAGATTGATCTAGTTAATAAGAACTCAACTCATGATGAGAAATTGAACCCTGATATCAATCTAAATTATTCGTAGATAGGTAAAAAGTAAGTAACTTTCTAAGTGCCTTCAGCCTTAGTAAACATCATATTCAACACTTCTAAACTTCGTAAAAGAAAAAGGTTATTAGAGAATTATTTAAAGATTCACAAAACTCTATCAACATCTATTTTTAAAATATTTAAAATAGGAAAACTTGATTCGATAAGGATAAAATTCATTTGGACATAATCTATTACTTTTATCTTTAAGAAAAAAAAATATTTTACGCAGGTTATTGACATTGTTGTTTGAGGTGGTGGATTCTAGGGTGAGGGTCCAATTAGGTCCCTCACCGGTGAACCACGAGAAAAACATCAATAGATTAAATAAGTGGTTCAGATTTATTTAAATTAAAAGAGGGAACATGTCGAACTGCTCACATTCAATCATATCCTGCAATGGTTTCACCCATGTTACAATTCGTGTAGAAATTCTTCCCATAATCAGATAACTACTCTTCCCCTCAAACCATCAAATTTGTAAATCAAATTACATGAACCCTAAAATTAAAATAAAAAAAATTCTTCTTCTTCAAAC
>Ga0228711_1008174_pt1 | contig 14803 bp, 13 predicted proteins | sample MedpolnodulmetaG_2_FD_177996 | JGI IMG/M metagenome (GOLD analysis project Ga0228711, IMG submission 177996) | Root nodule microbial communities from Medicago polymorpha collected in Santa Monica, California, United States - brown nodules | ecosystem: Host-associated > Plants > Roots > Nodule...
TCAATTAGAAAATAAGCTTAAAACGCAGTTTGGATATAGGTTCTGGAACACATACAAGCACTTAAACTTGCATTTAGATAATACTAGAGTTTTACTGTCACGACAAAGAAAACAATAGTAACTCTTCCCTGTTTTTTGTTTTTTTGTGTTGTATGTCAACTATTGTTTGGGTGATCATATTTTAGATCATCTTTCAAACATATTGATGTAAATTGATACCTTAGACAATTGACAAGCGAAATAAAGACATTTTGTTTGGTGGTAAAGTAGTGGTTTTTGGTGGAGACTTCAGACAGATTTTGCCGGTAATTCCCAAAGGTATTAGACAAGAAGTTGTCATTTTACTATTAATTCATCCTATCTTTGAGTTATGATTCGCCGTTATCACGAAACACGAATGGTGATGCAATTGATGATGTCCACACTCCTGAATTTTTCAACACAATTAATACATTAAGTCTTCCAAATCACAAACTCATATTAGAGGTTGGTGTTCCAATGATGTTGTTAATAAATATAGATCAAAGATCAGGATTTTGCAATGACACAAGACTAATCATAACCAGAATGGGTAAATTTGTGCTTGAAGGAAAGGTCATATCTGGAAGCAATATAGGCGATAACGTTTTTATACCAAGATTATCTCTTACTCCTTCTGAAGTCAAGATACCTTAGCAAATTTCAACGGAGACAGATTCCGATAGTCGTTTCTTTCGCAATGACTATTAACAAAAGTCAAGGACAGTCTCTAAAGAAAGTTGGGATATATTTACCAAGTTCTGTGTTTTCACATGGTCAGTTATATGTTGCAATATCAAGGGTTACCTCAAGAGATGGATTGAAGATGCTTATAACGGATGGAAATGATCAAGATACCAATGTGACCTCAAATGTAGTATACCAAGAAGTATTTCATAATGTAAGATAAGTTGTGCTAAAAATCAACAATTTTTGTACGCTATTCTGATTTATTGCATTCCGATGGTAGCAAAAATTGTTGATCATAACCATTATACAACTAATATTTATCGTAATTGGAAATTTATAAAATATTACTTACATTGATTCAATTATAACCAACTCCCTTATTAATATAGGAAGTGAATAATAATCGTAACTTTAAATGCGCAGGTGTAAAGCTGGTAGGACCCGTGCTATGGTCTAGTTGTTTGAATTAATCCAACAAAGAAATAGAGAGAATTCAAAGAATTATGATCGTTAATAATATCTGCAATCAAGCTTTACCGCATAAGTGTAGAGTGTAAAATCTGTGGGACCCACTGTTTTTTAGTCTCTCTTCTCGACTTCTCTCCTAACCAAACAAGAGAAGTTATCAATCTCTCTTCAACATCTCTCTCACCTATTTCTACTCTACAAAACAAAGTGTAAAAGAAATTGTACATACGACGCCGTTTTGAATATGTTTTACCAACAACTAAAAAAATAACTGTCCAAAACCCTTGTCTCTGTTTCCCTTCCCGTTGCAGCCACGCTCCTGTTATACAATTCAGATAACCGCTTTTTTCCCCTTCTAAACCCTAGGTAGCGTTCCAACGTTCACACTGTGATATCAATATAATTTTTTTTCGATTCTTAAGAAAATTTGAGTTCAGATTTAAAAATGGGTAGTAGGTCTGCAAAAAAATCTAAAAAAATGCAAAAAAGTGACAGTGATTTGGATGAATACGATGATGATATGTCCTTCAACGAGGTAACAATTCTTTCATTAATCCTATTTTTTTGTTATTTATTTCATTTAGTTTTTTTTTTTGTTTTGTTTTGTTTTGTTGTGAATTCTGATTATGGATGATTTTTGTGATGGTGTAGGTTAATGATGATAGTGAGGTGGAGGAGGAAGAGGAAGAAGATGATGGAGAGGATGAGGGAAGTGATGAGGAAGAGGAAGATGAGAGACAAGAGGAAAGTGGATGGAAAGATGATGAAATGGAACAACTTGAGAAAGAGTATATGGATCTTCATCACCAGGAGCAAGAGCTGTGAGTTTCAATTTGATATGTTTTTTCTTTGTGTTGTATATGTCATTTTAATTTATTCCAATTTTTATCCGAGAGCGGTAAGACTGACAATGTTGTGTGGGAATGAGTGTTCGGCCATAAAGAATCAACACAAGAAAAGAATAAATTAAGCGTAGACTAGGTAGGATATGATTAGAAATAACAACATTAGATAGAGTTTGAGTAGCACCCATAGTAGAAAAGATAGTGGAAATTAGGCTTAGGTGGTTTGAGCTTATAGTGAGAAGACCTGTAGATTTTGTCGTAAGGAGAGTAGATCAGATGGAGGGTAGTCAAACAGCTAGAAGCAGAGATAGACCTAGAAAAACTATTAAGAAAGGTCTAGAGATTAACGAGTTAGATAGAGATGTGTTATATGATAGAAAATAAAATTATGCCGTTGTTTTAATCCATGTGGCTGTCCCCACTTAGTGGGATAAGACTTCGTTGTCGTTGTTACTGTTGCTAGCTAGCTTTGAAAAACCAACAGTGGCACAAACATCGCACACTGGCTCAGTGATTGTAGACATTGTAATAATTTATGAAAATGAAGTGATTGAATGTAGCATATGTGTTGGTGTCGGACATTGACATGTGTCAGACATCGAAAACACTTTTAATGTGAAGTTTTAGTGCTTCATAACTAGCTATTGCTAGATTCTTAGTTGCATTTGCAAATACAAGGTACATACCTGGTATGGGTACTTCACTGTTTTACAAGTATCCATGCTTCAGACCTACATACATTCTATTCTATGTAGCACATATACTTCTGATTAAGGGGTGGTTTGGTGTTTGTCTGACATGTTTTGGTGTCTGACATATGGTTACATTCAATCAATTCAATTTTCTTAAACTATTAACAGTGTCTATGTGTCACTATTTGTGCCGGGGCTTCATAGCTTACGGTAGACCCATGATAGGTTCAACTCTTTCTGGGGAACCTGTCATGGTGGGAGAGGGAGTTTTCTATTACTGGGTTTTCCCTTATTGCTAGATTCAAAGTTTCATAGGTAGGTTACTTTATTTTGCACTTGTTTCAGTTGAAGACTTAGTTTCTGGTTTAATATTTTATTTGTTTTACTGGCTCTATTTGTGTTCAGCATAGGTTTTACTTGCACTAAAGATATGTTTTTACTGAAATATACTCTGCATATGTTAATCTGTTTATTTTTCTGCTACTAGGTACTATTTCATTTGAATCTTACCCTTGGACCATTTAATCAGTAAAAGCAAAAACTAAAAACTTGGCTGATTATTCTTCTTGTTGTTCCAAAATGTCTTGTATCATTTAGCAGTAACCATTCATTTTTTGACTGAGATTTTTTGGTTCTGTTAATATTGTGCATCAGATAATATCTGCAATATATTGCTTTCTTATTAATGGGGAATGTTTAACTTGGGTGCCATGCAATTTGTTAATGTAAGAAATATGGAATTCTATCAACATGACAGCTCATGAGTCATCTTACTAATTGTTATTATAGTTCTTTCTATGGAGGAATTGAGTTACAGTGAGCTTATTGTGTTATTTCCATTCCTTATCGATGAGATTTGTGGATTCTGAAATATGAGTAATTTATCTTTCTAACCTCAGAAACACTCTGAAGAACTTGAAGCATCATAAGGATGAAGATCTCCTGAAAGGACAAGCTGTGAAAGCCCAGAAGGTGTGGTTTCTGTTTCATTATGGAGTAGACTTGTGTTTGGAGATTATTTGTCACTTATATATTTTTCTGTTTCCTCATTTGCTTTATATTGTAGCAGGACCATAAATGTTTATTAATTGTTAACTCAGATATAGATGTTGTCAATTATAGCTCTCATGATTGCTGTAGTATTATTTTGTGGTTTTTATTATGAGTTTATAATAATATTATCAAAATTTGCTTTGACTGAAGGCCCTCTGGTACAAAATTCTCGAGCTTAGATTCTTACTTCAGAAGCCATTCTCAAGTTCAAATAGGCTACCCCAGGTATTTTCCTTCCCCACTTTTGTGATTCAATGAGATTTAGTATTTTATCCATTGAGTTGTCATGTCCAAACATGGTTAATGTTTTGCAGGAATCAATAAAAGAATCATTTTGTGAATCAGATGAGACAGTTAGAGGTGCATATGAAGATTTGATAACTTCTTCAAAGGAGACTTTGGATTCTATATTGGAACTGCAAGAGGTGTGGATTGTCTCAAAATTTAAATAAATAAAAAAATAGAATTGTTGAATTGAATGTTGTTGTTGTTTCATCTCTATGTTACTCTTTGAGCTAGTTTGGATGAACTTTTCAACAAACACCTTTGAGATGTTAAATATGATAATAATCTTACACTAACTGAGTTATTTTAAAAATAGCTTCTTATCTAAGTTGAATGAGCTATTGCATCTCAATTTTTTTTCTAAAGCTCTCTCTTTTAACTTCAGTGCAAACATCTATAACCTTATAAGATTTTTTTCTAAGTGATGAACCATGAAGTTTTAATTGAGAAGCTCTCATAAGCTAGAAGTTCATTCAAACAGGTCTATGTCATGTCCAACGAAGAGTGTGAAGCCAGTATTTTGTTATATTGACATTAATATGTTCAATCTCCTCTAATTTATTAGTCAGTGATTCTCTGTATATGTAAAAAATTCATTATTCATCGATCTTTTTGTCTTGTTACAGGCTCTGATCGCAAAGAATCCGTCAGTCGCTCAAGCCAGTAATGGTGATTTCTTCATGTTCTTATTTCCCAAGCTCTCTCTTTTATGTTTGTGCCATGTCTTTGTAGTTACTTACGTTGAGGGTTATCTATAGATTATTCTGTTTAAGCAACGGTAGTAATCGTACCACAGTTGATTTAGGAATGTGGAAGGGATTTATATTGTTTCCCCCTTTTATATAGCTGTTATAATATGGACCATGCTTTGCTTCTATTTTGGTGTCATGTACTTGAAGCATACAGCAATTTACCCATTTTGAAGATTTTGATTAGATGTCAACATGTTTCTTTTGTCATAGATATATCATACTGTTTAGCCTGGTTTATCTATGAATTATGGTGAGTAGAGCCCATTTGTTATTCTAGCTGTAAAGGGCCGCAGGAATGGAGAGAAGGAAAAGTTGGGTGTGTCATGAGCCTGTCATAAGTTGAAAATTATGATTTTGTCAGGAACTATTATAGGAAAAAAGTTATCTGTCTATATGGTTAATCTATGCCATTTACTTCTTTTACAATCATTATAGGAAGGGGCTCGTCCAATCGGTAGATTATTTTCCTTTCTTGGCCCAAATATTTCTCCTTACTGTTATTGAAAGCAGATGGAGAAATATGGAACCTAACATGCATAGTGCACCAAAACTATCATAGCTTTAAGCAATCTTTTAATTCATTTTGATATAATGCAAGTTTAAGTCAGTTTCTCAAATCTCAATGCCTTAAATGCTGCTGAGGTGAGGATTCATATAATAATTATTTGGTGAGTAGAGTAGAGGACTGACAAGTGTCCATGTAGGCCTAAGGATTCATATATTAGTTGTACGGGGAGTTGAGAACTGGCAAACTGTTCTTTATATAGGCCTCTAGTTAATATTAGCTCAAACTATGATGAATTCTGTGTCTATTTTCCTTCTTTATATTATCTGTTGGTACACATAGAAATAACACTCTCGAAAATCGACTTTGTCCTCTATAAGACAATCTTGTTAAAAACATTCATTTGTGCTAGAGATGATATTGTTCTAATGTTACATTCAAATTCCAAAGTAAATAAACTTTCTTTTAATAACTTTTAAGACAACATTGTTGAAAACATTGATTTCGTGCCGGACATGGTAATGTTTTAATGCAACTTTACTCTTCAAAAGTAACCAAAATTTCCTTTCTTTTAATAAACTCTAAGACAACTTTGTTGAAAACATTGATTTGTGCTGGAGATGATGATGTTCTACTGTGTGACTTTTAACTTCCAAAGTAACCAAATTTTTGTTTCTTTTAATAAAGGTTCAGAAAGGTCATCAAAAGATTTAGAAATTTCTAATGATTTGGATGACAATCTTGATCAAGAATGGGCACAGATTTCTCAGATGCACAACAGGTATTTTTATAACCTTCTAACTGCACTATTTTTGCGATAGGCATTAATTTTCTTGAAATTTGCATTTTTTGCACGTATATCTCTTGTTTCATGCTATGAAGCACCTACACGGACACCAGACATGATACTGACACCGGCACCGGTGATAATTTGAAAGAAAAAAAATGTCATAATTGAATGTAATCGCATGTGTCGGTGTCAGACACTAGATACGGCTTCTATCAAAAGTGTCGGTGCTACCGAGGTTTCATGAGCCTTATCTTTTGAAAATAATCACATGTGTTGGTATCAGACACTAGATATGGCTTCTATCATAAGTGTCGGTGCTACAGAGGTTTCATGAGCCTTATCTTTGTGTTAATTATGCTTCTAACTTATCCATGCCGCACTTTATCTGCATTTCTATCTTTAACATGTGCTGTTCTTTTTAATTGTCTGTTTTGCTGATGCTATTCACAATTGTATCTTGCAGTATGGCAACTTTCAGGGACAAGTCAATCAACAAATGGCAGAGGATGACACAAGTGACAACTGGTGCTGCTGCAATTAAAGGAAAATTGCATGCTTTTAATCAAGTAAAGTTCTGTGACTGAACTGTGGATATTTACTATGTGAGAAGCCAATTATTTTACTCCTGATTTGTGTCCTGTTGCAGGATATCAGCCATCAAGTTGCTGCTTATATGAGAGATCCCAGTAGAATGATCAAGCAGATGCAACTGAGAAGATCAGCTATTAAAATATTTGGATCAGTAAGTCAGTTTTAATCTAAGTTGTTTCAAAGCAGTAAGAAGCTGATTTATAACCCTTTATCATTGACACTTACTGGCTTATGTCTCCAGGTTGCCGAGGTTAATGTTAGCTCTAATGAACCGGTAAGCCTTATACATTACTAAAGTTTTACGTGCTAGGCGTTCATGTAATATCTATTTGCAAGATGATAGCATGTTGCCCAGCTTTAGGTCTTGAATTTTAAAGTTTAATATTCGGTATTTTATTATGGTACATCACTAGTGATAAAAACAGTGTAATTTCCAGAAATTATTGCTCTAGTGAAATTAATACTTGTTCTTGATATACCCACCCAAATTTGAAATTTGGATTGTTTACTCTCTTATGAGAGGTTCCTTCTATTTGTCGTTCTCTATCAAACTGATCTTCCGTTGCTCTATCAACCATATCAAATCATGCGAGATTCTGTTTAATCGCCGTCTCTGCCCACATTTGGATAGCTGACAATTTACTGTCCAATGATCATTATACTCTTTTTAAATAAAAATGGTGGTCATATTGATATCTGTTTAGTTATATGGATTAGATACATCTGATATTTTTGAAAACTAGGAAGAAGATGAACGGGTTTCAGCCTTTCAGGCATGCAAACAAGTTGATTATTAATCTTCAAATAGGTATTTGAGTTTGTTTTGCAACATTGGGATGTTGTCATATTGCAAGTCCTTCTTTTCCCTTTACACTGCCCCTCGTTATGGTCCCTTTTTTTTTTTTTGTCATTTCAGTTTTGAACATCACAGTTTTGAATTTAATTGTGCTCAGGAAACACATGCAGACGGTGATCCTGAACTTCTGGACGATTCTGAATTTTATCAGCAGTTATTGAAAGAATTTTTTGAGACAATTGATCCTTCATCATCAGGTAAACAATTTTGTTTTGGTTGACTAATTTTAGCAACACTCACTTCAACACCCAATTTTTTATTTGGTTAAGTTCATGTAGGTTCCACCACTTCGAGAATAATTTCAACATAAAGTTGTGGGGACCAAATAAATTTCACAGAATAAGAAAGGAATATTGAAAATATAATGTTAGAATGAGTGTTGGTAGGATTTTTTTTTTTAAATTTTATTAAAATATTTTTACTTCTAGTACCATTGAACTAGTTCGAGCCTTTATTCTTCTCGATCATTAAATGAATATGCTATCCCTGTATAATGATACATATAAATAAGGAAAAATAGTTGGTTGGTCAGTCCAATTTGGACACACATCTGAGAAAAGGGTGAAAGAGAAAATAATTAAATACTATGCATTTTCAAAATAATTCAACGATATATATTTTTGTGTGTGTATCCAAATGCCTGTGACAAAGCAAGACTTCCTCTATAGATAAAATGTATTGGCATTTATGACTTATAAATCTTGTGTTGCATACGCAACTACCGCAATAGTTTTGACTTTGACTTTAATGTTTATAATACTTTTTTTTGGATGAAATGTTTATAACACCTGACTACACATTCTAAGGTTGAAATGTGTAATTTCTTTCCCCTTTTTTTTCCAGTTTTTTTTTAATCTTTTTCCTGGGTTAGGTCAATGTCACCCTAGGTTTTTGTTTTTTCATTTAAATTAATATATTTTTAGCTTATAGAAGAAAAATATTTTTCACTGGCACAGTAGGCACGGCACTTGCGTTTCACTTAGGTTTTTGAAACGTGAATATTGTCTAATACTTGGTACCTCTGAACTGAAAAACTTACTATTTTCCCCACCATGCCTTTGGGAGGATCATAAGGAAACATAGATATAAATAATCTTGCACCCATCAGTGTAATCAAGTTTTATATAGATGTCCAATCATATTTCATTCTGTCAATATTGTCATACTAAACAAGTTTTAAGAACTAATTTATGATATGATAAAATGGTAAAATATGATTGGACGTCAATGCTAAACTTATTCACACTGTCTGAGTATAGTTATTAAACTATAAACTATATTTTAACACTTGGAATGTTGAATTGTCCAGTATTTCTTCATTCTACTACCATTCTCAAACTATCTGCTCAATATTTTCAAAGGCTAGAATTTAGCTGTGCAGTTTTTTTTCACCATAATATAATTGTCAGTTACCTTTCTTGAAATAAGATTTTTTAATCTTTAGCATGTATGAGAGTCAATTTTCTCATTTGACTATTTCATTTGAACAGAGAAAGCATTTTATGCTCTGAAAAGAATGCAAACCAAAAAAAGGAAAATTGTTGATCGCCGTGCCTCAAAAAGTCGTAAGATAAGGTACAAAATGATCTCAACACATTTCCTTTTTCTACCATTATCATATATATATATCTTGCATTTATGAACTGAATAAGTTTTTGAATGACTTGTTATTGAAGGTACAATGTTCATGAAAAGATAGTAAACTTTATGGCTCCTCGGCCGGCAAATCTTCCTCCCATGGCACCAATGCTATTCGATGATCTGTTTGGATTGAAGACTCAAAGATCATCTGCTGCAGCCTCGTAATCACGGTTGGCCGTGAAACATAAACTTTTGGCTTATTACTCAGTATATGTTGTACTAATTTGCCTCCAATATGATGTTGATTATGGAGGAATTTAACTTTTCTCTTACGAGCCAATTTTGCTGTAATTCTATTTGGAAATCGACATGTGAAATATTCAATTTCCTCATCTTAAGATTAGGGAAAATGCTTACTAATGCACCAAGAACGACCTAGAGGATCTTTCTTAATATTGTTCCATTAAGAGATATTTCTATTCTTTGTAGTTTCTGGCCTTAGCCTTTTGATTTTCAAGGGATAGAGCTATGGACTAATTCAGAGTTTGATTGGGAAGTAAAATCAGATTAATGTTTGTTTCAATTAGAGATCAAACTATTTGAATAACCACATAATTTGATCTTTCTTAAATTACATTCATTATTTGTGTCCGTGTGCTTGATTTAATTTCATAGATAGCCACATAATAATGTTTATTTTATAAAATCACACGCACGCTGGGTGGGCAAGGGATTGAGTAATCCCAGCTACCCCGATAGGACTATTTACTTTAAACTTTAATTTATTCAATTTGAAAATAGGGTTTTCATGATTCATCTCAATACATGTGATTATCGAAATTTTGCTACAGATACTTGTTCTAGTTAATTTGGTGTTCATTAGCTGTGCTTTTATAACAAATGAAAATTTTGTAGGTAGTAATACTTAAAATTTTTAAACAACCCTCCATTACACCTTAAGCAATTTGTTCTTTTCCCTACAAAAAAAAAAAAAAAGCAATAACGTTGGAAGATGGATGATAGTTCCATTGTTTTTCGAAAATTGCTTTTCTCACAAAAAAATTCCTAAACACACATCTAAATGATGCAAATACCCCTGGCGGTAGTTAACTGCAACTGAGTAAACCTGCAGTAGTTAACTACCACTGGGTCAGTTACAATTAACTACCGATGGGTTAGATACACTTAACTACCGTTGGGTTAGACCATCAGTTGTGATTTTGCGCCTTTCAGTCAAAAAATCAAAATAAATTGATGCTTATTTGGAATGCTACAAAACTTTGCAGACCCACTATATGTATTTTTATAGAGTTGCCAGTAAAGTTTCGTAGCATTCCGACTAAACAGTAAGAATTCCAAATCAAACATGTATTTTGTAAGAATTCACAATAACATCTCAAAAAATTATAATATTCTTTGTAGTCTTATTTTATTTTATTTTATTAACATCACCTTAATTACAAATCGATAAATACAAGTTCGGTGAATTTTGAAAAAGAAAAAACAAAAAAATCTCATCATAGGTACCATAAAAAAAATTAAATGACTACTTATGAAATACTCTCACAGAAGGGATACTAAATAGATATTTTGTTTATGCAAAACCTTCTTATTTCTTTGAGGGTTTTTGTGAAGTCCAGATCTGGTACTCAAATATATGGGTTCGTATGATGAACACATATACATACATTTTGATAACATTGCACAATATGAGGCCACTTGCACATAATTTCTGGACAATCAGCATCCGTCTCACATTCAACATATGCTGTAATTATAAAAGAGAATAAGATCCTGTTAATAAAATTGTACATAAGATTGTGTGTGTCTAGCAAAGTAAAGGGGAATTTGAAAAGGATAAAAAATGACTTACCATCAACGTTCATTGCAACCAAAAATAGGGAAAGAAATAGAATCATTACATAAACAATCTTGAAAATTGTAGCCATATTGTTTCCAATTTTCATGTAACAAAGAGAATATGATTTGATAATTTTATAATGTATAAAGTTCATTTTCTTCTAAATACAATTAAAAAGCCTTTTCCACATATCGAGTTTAAAAACAAAATCCCCACCTTGCAATCATTATTAAACGTCTCTTAAATAAATAAATAAATATATTGTGTTTGTCTCTTTAGCACACTTAAGAAGGAGGTCACCTATAGAATTTGCTAATCATAAGTATTCATTATTTTTAAACAATTTTTCATCATTTTTTAACCTTTCATGATTGAAAAGGATTTTTTTCTTTTCTTGTAGGATGATAGAGATTTTAACAATTGTATTGAATAATTGCAAGTTATAAAATATTAAAAACCAGATGTCAAAGACAAGGATCATAAAATTACTTATCAATTCACCAACTATATTACATAATTGAATACAAATTATTGTTGATTTTTTGGAGATAAAAACAATGCAAAAAAATAGATACACATATTTAATAATGATAAAAGAGTCCGGTATGAAATTCATTTGAACTCCAACCTTTAGCTGCTAATTTAATATTTAGTTATCGAGTTTCTTCACTGAGTTGTTAGTTGTTACCCAATTTTCTAGCCCTAATATCTTAGTGACCAAACCTTTAATCTTAATTTAAACCTTAATGTCTCACAAAATTTTAAGTTCAAATCACGAAAATGATAAAATGAGTTCTAAATCGGTTCATGGTTTCACATCTTTGTCTAGAATACAAATTCAAAATTTTCCAATCTTAAGCATTCAAAGATTCCATGTTTCAAACAAATGAACCACAACCTCTTTTTATTACGATCCTAATGAAGCACTATTTGAACTCACACAAAAGGGTATTGTAAATTCTTACCTCTCTAAGTTTGAAAAACTTCCTATTCGTATTATTGGTCTTCCACTATTGTCTCTTTTGAATTGCTTCATATTCGTCTTCACACTGAAAATTTCACTTAAAATTCAAGTTCTCCAACCATTATCGTTTATACAAATCATTTGCTAATTTATTGGGAGACAAATACAATGAATCGCGCCACTCCTTTTGTCCATGCTTTCACACCATTTAATCTTAAGTGTATTAAAGAATTTTTTTTTGATGGATTTCACGTAATCTTAAGTGTATTAAAGAATTATTAGTAGTTCAGAAATAAATTAGAACTAGATAATGAGGACATGTTGGTCATTTAACATCTATAGGCATCCATATAAATAGAGAAAAGACACTCGAATTTCCAATTTCTCTTTAACGACCACAACAACATAACCACAAGAAAAACTCACTTTTACTCCCTCACTTGAACAATCAAATAAGAGAGATTAGAAATGCATTATTTGACTTTGTTGAGACAACAAATGATCCTTAAGCATGAGTGAGTGTGTGTGTTTCACTAGAAGATGATGGATGAACGAGATAAACTTTAAACCATCATGTTAGTGATAATAAATGGATATATGGGTGTCTATTTATTCATTGGATTAATAAAATTCTTAGGATAAATATGACTTTGTGATTAATAATGAGATGCTTTGTAATAATTAAGTGATACATGATTGTAAATAATCTAGGAATACATTTAATGATGATATAATAGATGGAGGATATTTTGACTCTCGAAGTGTAATAACTTACTCCAAATCTTACCTTTAATTTCAATATTAATTAATGGCTTAGATCACTACAAGAAACATTACCTTTTGTCAAGGGTTACACCCCGGGGAAAAAAACGAGGGGCTAAACCCCTGACATATGGCCTGGCTTCGTCCCTGTCACAATCCATGACATATTCTCTCACTTTTTTCTGCAGTGCAGTTTGCTCTAACTGCGCTGACTGATACACTGACGCACTGACTAATTGATGGAAGGTCAAATCTGATCAGCATAAAACCAGGGACTTGCGAGGGGTTTAACCCCTGGCAAATGGTATATTATTATTATTTTTTTAAAAATGTTTTATTTATAAAACCGAATTTTTATTAATTAATTAAAAATTTTAAAAATAATTTTAATTAATAACAGATTTTAAACAATAGGCATTATTATATTATATTGTTTTATTTTATAAATTGATAAAATATAACAACATATTTTAATTTATTAAAAAACAGATTTTAACATAGTTTTAATTTAAAAAAAAAACCTGATTTTTAATATACTATTTTCAAAAATTGTTTTCCAACAATAAACCCTTTTAGTATATTATTTTTTATGAAGTATTTTTTATTTTAAAATCAGTTTTTAAAATTAGAAAATTTTAAAAAACAGATTTAAATAAACAAATTAAAAAAAAATCAGTTTTATTAAATTAACAATTTTCTATAGTAATTAAAAAACATGCATTTTTTAAAAACCTATTTTCCCTAATTTAGAAAAAAAATTATATAGTATATATAACCTTAGTGTTGGACCATGCATTTTTTGTCATTCTAGTATAATAACTATACACATAATTAACAAATCTACCTAATAAACATATATTCAACAACATGCATATTCTTTTAAAAAAATGCATATATCATATCAAAAAAATATAAACAACATGCATATATTTCATTTTGTCACAAAAAAAAATGCATATATTCCATAATAATTTAAATATTCAACAACATGCATATATATTCCATAAATAATTTGAAATATCACATAAATAACATCCAACATATATCATTCTATATAACATTTATATATTTAAATTCCAAATAAAAAAAGGAAAAAAATATCGAAATTTATTTTAACAGTATTATTTTTCAAAAAATTAACAGTACTATTTTTTTCTTCAATAATACATTAAAATCATTTTCAAAATTTAATTTAAAAAATTAAAAACAGATCTTGGAACTTGAAATGAGAGAAGAACAAAATCCAGCAGAGAGCAAGCTAGCAAGAGCAAGAATCCACAGGAGGAGGCAAGACTTGAACACTGATGCAAGAAATATTTATGTTAGTAAATAGTAAAAAAATGAAAACACAAATAAATAATAAGTTAAGAGAATTTTACCAAAGTTAGAGAAGTTTAGTGATGTTGAAGAGAAGGGTGTATGAGAATTGAAGTGTAAAAATTTTCTAAGTGTCAAAGTGTGAGGGAATAACACGGTGCAGGTTTATATAGACTGGGAAAAAACCCAAGGAAAAAACGAGGGGCAGCCCCTCGCATAAGCAGTCAACTCAACTGCTAGGGCTAGGGCACAGCTTTTTGTCAGACTTTATCTGGTTGAGTTGACAAGGTAACGACAACAGGAGAGATTCTCTGCTGGATTCCCGTTTTCCAGGGGCAGGTTGTGGCATAACCCCTGGTATATTGTTTGCAAAATCAGAAGTTGTCAGCCATTTCAAATTTCATTTTTAAGGTAAAAAAAAGCCAGGGATCCTGTCCTTTTGTGAGGGGTTCATCCCTGTCAAATAGTAAGTGGACCCGGAAATGGCTTTGGCAATTTACCAGGGGTTTTCCTTGGCATATGCCGTGTCAAATTTGCCAGGGGTTTCATACCCCTGTCAAAATCCCTGGCAAAAGGTAATGTTTCTTGTAGTGGATTAATTGATATGGTAGGCTTTAATTTTATTTTCTAGTGTAGTCAACACTTATCACCACAAAATAACAAAACAATAAATGTCTTTTAATTGATTGATTTTTTTCTTTTCCCGTTTCTTTTTTTTTTGTTTTCACGCTAAAAAAAATTCCTTAAAAAGTATATGCAAATTTTTTTTTCCA
>Ga0228711_1008176_pt1 | contig 14803 bp, 5 predicted proteins | sample MedpolnodulmetaG_2_FD_177996 | JGI IMG/M metagenome (GOLD analysis project Ga0228711, IMG submission 177996) | Root nodule microbial communities from Medicago polymorpha collected in Santa Monica, California, United States - brown nodules | ecosystem: Host-associated > Plants > Roots > Nodule...
AAATATTCAATTGATTAATTATTTCACAATGGATCAATAATTTTTTTCCCCAAAAAAGTAAAATAAACAGTTAGAGCTATCAATTAATATATATTTTTAGAATTATTTTTTCACTTAAGATTTGATACAATTATAAGCAATATTCACTATACACTAGTTTTTTTGACAAATAATCAACAAAAATATTCCAATATAATATATAACTCCTACGATTTTCCTTCAAAAAATAAAATCCTACAATTTCTTTTATTTTTAAGTTTTATTTTTTTTATGTCTTAATTTTTATTAACATGTGTAGAATTAATGTTAAAAAATATTAACATTTATATAATTTTTTGTGTGTGAACCAAGATTGGAGAGGCTGATTTCTAGAACCGGGTAGAACCGCAGTGAGTGACAAAACTTCTCCTCAAGACATTGTTGCATTTTCGAATTCAAATTCAAGGCATTTGATTAAATTTCCAAGTGCTATTGGTTAAATTTCCAGATATCAATATATATATCAAAGGCAATCATCTCTAAGGTATCATATTCAAACTTCTCAACCACATTTTTACTCTTTTCTACAATATCTGCAATTAAAAGGTTAAGGAGCAGACATTTTTTGTCTTTTCGAAAAACAGATAATATCATTCATATACATAATACAGGATGAGGAAATAAAATCAGAGGACAGAGAGTGATGAAATCAACAAAAGGATAAAGTTATGATTTATGCTCCAATTTGTAGAAGAAATGCAAAAACCTAAAACTTTCATAAGTTTATAAAGATGTAAGTTTACTATGTAATTGAGAAGAAACACTAACATGATTGAGGCCATAATATAACACTACATGTATGTGGAAGATCTACAATCTTATATTCAAGTGTTGCAATGCACTTGCTGTGTTGTCGGCTTTTCTAGCTCATTTATCAGTAAATTCTTCCTTTGCTCTTGGACATAAATCCTTTGCTGCTCATTGCTAAGGGCCGTGTTGATGCATTAAGGACGACAAGATACTTCAATGCCAAGAAGTTTAAAATCCGAAAAGAGCAAGCAATTGAAAAGCTGAAAACAAATAAAGACTTATCTAATTCTAAATTAAAAAAACTTGGTCCACTACATTTATACTGATCCATATTGTTCAAGTTTTGAAGCTGTTAACAAAAGCTTGTTGCGACTCAAAGATGGACATCAACACCAACATTAAACTCCCAACATCTCAGCGAATATAAAAACACTAATTCAAAGGGATCCAATCCAATAATCTATCTATTTTAAGAATTTTACAAGTCTATTGCATGGACCTTTACTAATTCCTCATTAAAAGCTCCGTTTGGATAAACAGATTATGAACACCTTATCATGGTAAGCGTTTAGACATATATAATTTAAACTCAAAAAAGTGTAATTTAAACTCAACTTCTCAAGCCAAATGAGAGACTTATTGATTATTTGAATCCAACTCAAATCCCCAATAAGCTCAAATAGTAGTGTAAATCGAATGTCTATCCTTCAAATACATTCAATAGATGGGTCACGATAAAATTTGGCTATCAAAAAAGTGAAACATCCTAACTTTTGTGTCTACAAATGTGAATTGTATTTATATGTATTTATTGTATATAATCTATGCATACGATTATGTTTGAAGGTTCAATAATCTTTAGAATTTGTCAATTAAGCAAAAATATGGTACTTAACAGATTAGTACGTTTATGTTTGGTTGTTCATCCGTGTTCCTTAAAATCAAGGTAGAAAACTACGGCAAAGTCTATGGTATCACGGTATGTATATTCCTTAAAATCAAGGTAGAAAACTATGGCAAAATCTATGGTATCATGGTATGTATGTCCACTGTGGTTTTTCAAAAGCTACACTTTGTAGCTTCTACAAAATCACGGTGGGTTTTTCAAAAGCTACACTTTGTAGCTTCTACAAAATCACGGTGGGTCAATGTTCAAACATACGCAGAGTAGAAGTTACACATTGTAGCTTGTGGAAATCATGGCTAAAGGCAAACATATGCTGCATAGCCCACTATATCAATTAATCGCATCAAAATTGATTGCTTAATTGTTACATTGATTAGGCATGTAGTTTAGTCAACTAAAATGCACTAAAAATCCCTTCTTCGCGAGACAACTAATCTTCATTGATATAAATATTAGGGTTAATATGTCTTTACCCCTTCTAATTTAGGCGAGTTTCGGTTTACCCCCTGTAATTTAGGCGAGTTTCGGTTTACCCCCTTGTAAAAAAAAAGTTTAGATTTCAACCTTGTAATTTGAAGATTCTTTTGAAATAGACCCTGTAATTTGAAGATTCTTTCGTTTTAGACCCTGAGGTCATCTGACTGTGCAAACAAGATGACGTGGCACGCTGAGTCAGCATTTTTTGATGATGTGGCGCGCTGACTGTATAATTAATTTTGTTTTTTTTAATATTTATATTAATTTAAAAATAAAAAAACTGAAAATTAATTTTAAAAATAAAAAAAAACAGATTATTTTTTTCAAAATTAAAAAAAAAATCAGATTTTTTTTTTCAAAAATTTTATTCCAGAATTTTTATAAAATCTTTTTCGAAATTAAAATATTAGAAAAAAATAATTATTTTTTACGAAAATGAAAAATTCTGGAACTTAATGTATTTCAAAATTTTCGAAAATAATTAGAAAATATAATTCAAAAAAGTTCAGATTTTTCTTTCGAAATTAAAAGGTTTGATTCTCATTTTTATACAAAAAAATAAAAAATTTGGAAAATATTTTTCGTAGTAAAAAAATTCCTGAATTTTTTTAAAAAATATTTTTTCGTAAAATAAAAATACATGATTTTTTTCTTATTATTTTTACAATTTTTTTATTTTCCTGAATTTTTCTTTAACAAATTTGTTTTTCTTAAATTTTGTGTTTTTTTTAGAAAATTCGGTTTTTTTTCAAAAATATATGTTTTTTACGATTTTTTTATTTCAAAAATTAATTTTCAGATTTTTTAAATTATTTTTTATTTTTAAATTAATATAAATTTTTTTTTATTTTAAAAAAATAGGCAAGATGCCACGTGTGCCCTGAAAAAAATAAAAAACAAAATTAATTATACAGTCAGCGTGTCACATAATCAGATATGCACAGTCAACACACCACGTCAGTATTTTGTCCAGTCAGATGACCTCAGGGTCTAAAACGAAAGAATCTTAAATTACAGGGTTGAAATCTAAACTTTTTTTTTACCGGGGGTAAATCGGAACTCACCCAAATTACAAGGAGGTAAAGATATATTAACTCTAAATATCACAATCAAAGCTTAATTGAATAAGTTGCGCATTCTAACATAAAATTAACAAGTAAAAAAAAGACTTAAATATGTTTTTCGTCCCTGTAATTTAGGTGTATTTTGGTTTTCGTCCCTGCAAAAAAAAATTAAAAACATCTCTGCATATTTTTTCTTATTTTAAAAAGTCTCTGGCCCCACCAAAACGCTGAAGTGATATGGTTTTGGCCACGTGGCAGTTGCTGATTGCGCAAATTTTGACACATGGCGCTGACGTGGCATGCCACATAATATTAAATTTTAAAAATAATTTTTCGAAATTAAAAAATTATAAAAAATTTCCGATTATATAATTTTAAAAAATTTAATAGTTTTAAATATGAAAAAAATGGAAAATTATATAATTTTTTAAAATCTAAATATAATTTTAAAAAATGAATTTTTTTTTCGAAAAGTTATTTTCAGAATATATAATATAATATTCAAAAAAGTTAATTTTATTTTGAAAATTAAACAAAATAAAAAATCAGAAAATTATTTAAATATTTATCAATTTTAAAAATTTAATATTATGTGGCATGCCACGTCAGCGCCACATGGCAAAAGTTACACAGTCAGCAACTGCCACGTGGCAAACCGATGCCAAATCAGCTGAATAGTGGGGTCAGGGACCTTTTTAAAACAAATTTTTTTTTTTGCAGGGACGAAAACTAAAACACGCCCAAATTACAGGGACAAAAATCATATTTATGCCTAACAAGGAAACAAAATCAAATGACTGTTCCGGTCACTCCTTTCTAAACCAAATTTCACTACGTGCACCTTTTAAATTAGGGAAATGTTAATAAGTGCCCCTGGAACACTCTTTAAGATCTTTAAAATGTAATTTTTTTGTAAACAATGCATTGGAAATTGAAACATTTGACTTTTTTTATGAAATAAAATTTCTCCTTTTGGAATGCTTAAAGAGTCGTCAACAACATTTAAATTAAAGTGAGGGACGAACTTACTGTTTTTAGATAAAGACATGCAACAATCTTGAATCAACCATATCTTAAGCTACCATGTTCAAATTTAAGAGATGGGAAATTAAGAAGAAATTTTATACTCTTTCAAAAAAAATAAAAATATTGTACTAAATTGCAAATAATCATCTAAGAACGGTAAAAAAACAGAAAAGCAATTATGACGGTCAAAGTAGAATGATATCAGAAAGAAAATAAATTCAGCAGAACACTAACATATGATTAAAGGAACAAGTACTAACATCAACACGCAGAGTTGTAGATAAATTAGCACACTATAGGAAACACCAGACCGAAATACCTGAGTAATGCGAGAAAATCAATAAAAATTTGATAGGGAAAAAACAGTAAAAAGGTGGTTTCAGTGCATTTAGCAACGAAGAGCCAGCAGCCACGAGGTACTTCATATTTAACACGAAAATAACAACTTTTCTATGTTGATTTCAGTATAAAATTTTCACGCATTGTACAAGCTACATAGAAACTTCTACTTGCATGGACAGACAAAGCTCTCTCCAAATTAATGTTTGTTAGAAAATGGAAGCAGATTTCAGCCAAGAAGTAAAGAGTGTAGACAATCTGTTCATACACGGTTCAAACTTAATTCTCCTGAAACTGATGACCACAGCGGGTGCATGTGTAGAAAGTAGTTTGCCCTTCATCAGCCGACCTCATCTGAAATTAGGAAGGTTTAGATACATAAATTTTGAATCCTAAATAGGCTTCAAATTAAATTGGCAAAGCTTCATTGTGAAGTCTAGTAATACCTGTCTGGTATAAAAGGCAGCTTCACCATGACCACATTTTTCACATGTTTTGTTGACCTGTAAAGAAACATAATATTAGAACATGTAAGCATCTGCTTAAAGATCATGCCATTAAATATATATTGCAGGATGCATTACCTTAGACAATTGCACCTTCTGTTCCTCGATTAAATCAATTCCAAGTTCTCTTCTGATATCCTACCAACCACAAAGTAGACAAGGATAATTTGCCAATAATCAATAGATATATTAGTATGTGAATATATACGTGCTTAAAATCACATCACAATTTTTTCTATATTGAGATCAAATCTTAAACCTAGGTTGATATTTCAAAAAGCTTAATTATTTGCTCATACTTCAAAAACAGAGATCTTTTCATCATATATCCCACCAAAAGTCAAAGACAAAGCAAATCAAGGTAACGTTTACTTGCATGTACCAAAAAATACAGTTTATCATAGATCTGTAAATTATATGTGCCTATGTCATAGTGGAGGTGGATATAATCAATTTCATCTAAATACACTGGCATTGAACATAGATGATATATGATACGAGGGGTATTGTGACTTTGTTCTAGAAGGGCTAGTCTCAAGAAAATAGAGAAGGAAGTTTAGAGAAATTTTTCGCTGCTATTTTCATTCATCAATATATTGATGATTCTGTTGCCTGTGTTTTTGAAGCATCGTTTGCCCAATGCACATATCAGTAGACCCTATATCTAAACACAAAGTCACTCAACCGTAAGAACTATAAGCCTAAGCGGCATAACATAGTGATATAATCATATCACATGTTAGGAGATGGAAATAACATGTTTAAGCTGATCAATAAAAAAAAATATAGCATACCTCAGCAGAAATTGTGTAACTTATTTCCTTTCCTTTAATATCTGAAAATTACAAGGACATTCAGTTAGGACGCATAATGGGACTCCTAAACAGACAGTATACTAGTTCGTTAGAGCACAATACGAACTTATTCACAGCAAATTATACCTAAATATGCAAGGACAGTAATAGTCTAACAGACGTGTACCACTACACCCAAGGAGTATCTAGCAGTAGATAGATAAATACATAAAATTAGATCTGATGTATATCATTAGCATAAAAACATCAGACAGATACTTTGTAAAACCATAAGCTTATAGCTTAATTTTACCAAACACAACCTATGTAGCATAAACAATTTTTGCATCTTGCTCTATCAAAATCAGAATACTGTTGTGTTTCATTTCCATTAGTTATTTGATCACCTACACACCAAATCTTCTTTTCACGTAAGTTGTATAAGTATAACACCATTTAAGCAATGGTCTTAATAAGATAGAAACATGTAACAATCAAATCAAAGAAAAAACAAACACACTGATAGATTATTTTGAAGAGGATAAAAAAAAGGGAGGTGTACCCTTTATGTTACACTTGGTTTTGCACAAGGGGCATATTGCGTATTCGGTTGAGGGAACTGTGAGCATTGTCCCACACAAGTGACAGAACAAAAAATCGCGACCACGTGAATACATTTGCACTGCAAAAAAGAAAAAAGAAAAAACAAGTGAGCAAGGTTTCAAGAACCGGTCTCAACATAAAAACCCTAAAATCAGAAATCAACACATACCCAACAACAACAACAACAACAACAAAATCAAACCAGAATTGAAGGGGAGAGGGAGACCAGAGTCTAGAAATGAACTTACAAACAAGAAGTGGCAGAGATCAGGACTTGAATGAAAGGGACTGGATATCGCAAATTGGCACGGCGTAAAGCAAGATTGAGTTCACACTGTCGTCGAGGCTGCAAGTGCACGAGGATAATCCTGGAATTTTCATCTAAAGTGAAGGGCATTATAGTAATTTTTAAATTACAGGAAAAAATTATGGCATAATAGTTATTTTAGCAATGCTAGCAATACTCTCTTTTGAGCACTCTCTCTAGCACTCACTCTTTTATTGGGTAAAATCATTGTATGTCCCACCACCATATATGTGAGTTCCATTTCCAAAGTGTAGGTCCCACATTGATTTCACCTAATAAAAAGTGAGTGCTAGAGAGAGTGCTCAAAAGAGAGTGTTTGATCAAGTACTTACATTCATTGATTTCATCATGAATGTAACAAGTAACCAATGTATTGAAATTTCAAAATATTCAAAATAGTATTTGATTGTACACTTTGTTAGTCAAAATAGTCTCCGGTATTAAAATGCTCATTAATATTGTCATATCAATTCTTCAATATATTTATTTATTGTCATATGAGTACTTACTTATTGTCATTTCAATCCCTATATGAAAAGGGTTATGGAGAGATTATTTTATCGTTGAAGACTATTTTGACTAACACAATACACAATCAGATGTGACTATTCATTACACATTCAGTAGACTAAAACGACTTTTACCCAAAAAGTAATAAAGACGAGGTTGTGGCCCGCGACTTTCCCCTCTCTATACATTGCTCTGCTACTGAGCGCATAGAGATGGAGTCTTACCGCCGCCGGAGAGAGAGGAGGCTTTGTCCACATTCTAAATTTGCTTAAAAAAATGTATAATAAAAAGCATATGCAATGAATATTATGAACATCTTCTCTAATATTCAAGAAATAGATCCTAAATAAAATTATGAGATACATATAGATTTCACTCGTCCTTAAAAAAAAATTATTTCACTCGGTTAAATGATAGATGTTGGTCCTCATAAGCTTAATTCAGTTGATATGGATAATGCATAAAATATGCAAAACTCAGGGATCGAACCGGCCACCACCAAAACAATGGTGGATGTTGGAATGTAGATCGAAAAAAAGTGTTGTTACCACTCATAGTTTTTTTTAAAAGATTTTATAATTTTTGTATTTATGGCTAGTAAAATTTAAAAATATTTAACTATTGAATTGGTAAAAAAATCAATATCTATAAATATTTATGACTTAAAAAAGTTTTTATTACAATAAATATCTCAAATTTTGGTCCTTCAAATGTTTTTGGCCATAATGTTTCGTCCATATTTTTAATTCTTCATATCTTTGAATGAACTTTTACGTAGATGTTAAAAATATTTTAGTGTACTCTTCATATCTTTGAATGAATTTTTACGTAGATGTTAAGAATATTATTAAAATCTCTCACAAAAAAATTAGATAATTTTAACAAAAATAAATTAAATATAAATATAAATATTCTAACATAAAAATTCATATTTAATTCATCCTTTGCTAAAAAAATTAAAAAATTTCAAGAAAAATTTCTATAATATATTAAACATGAATGTGAAAAATAATTCAAAATTTTAAACAATACACATAAGCTTGTTTAAAAGTAGAAATCAAAAGTTGAGACGGCAAATATTTATGGAACCAAAACTTGTAAAATTTATAAAAAGAACTGGAAATAAAATTTAAAATATTTATGGAGACCAAAAGCTAATTTAACTCTAGAATTATTAGCCTGAGTAATTCTATCAACGCTTTTTTTTTTAAAGAAATTCTATCAACACTACTGTTTTTTACATTTTTATTATATTTTTTTTGGTGGAATGTTTTTTATATTTATTTTATTTTATTATACAACAAGTAGATGGTTTTATTTCAGTTGAGCGCGCATGGTTTCAAAGTCATCGCAATCTCTCTCAGTGTTTGCCTAACGAATAATATAGTTAGGCTGAGTTGTGGCCATCGCATATTTGGAGTATTTAAATGGAAAAGTTTCTGGTACATACATAAATTCTTCTCACACACCAATATAAAATTGTCATGTGAGTTGACTAAAGTAAACGAATGAATGCATGACATCAATAACAAATTCGTTTTTTTATTTCGCCAAAACATTACATTATTTTTATAACTATACATCTTATTTTTATTTTCTTTTGCTAAGGAATACAATTTAGAAGCATTTTGTGGAACAATAAAGGGAAAAGAACTAACGAGGGGTGCCTCTTTTTTCATGGGGGGACTGAAGAAGCATCTCCACTACCTGACTCATGGATGGTCTTTCATTCATGTCATCTTTCACACACATCAAAGCCACTTTAACCAAATTCTCAACCTGATTAACATCATATTTTCCTTCCAAATTACCATCAACAATCTCTTCAATCCAAAACATAGTCGTTGGTGCACTTTTCACCTTTTCCATCACCCAACTCACCATTCGATGATGATGCTCTATACCTCCACTATTATCAACAACACTATGAATTTCCATTGGACTTTTTCCACTCACCATTTCAAGCAAAACAATCCCATAACTATAAACATCAACTTTAGAAGTAATACGAAGATTATAAACCCATTCAGGTGCCATATAACCTCTTGTCCCTCTTATTCTTGAAAAAGCAGAACTATCACGTTCATCTCTATTCAGTAGTTTTGATAAACCAAAATCAGCAACCTTTGGTTGAAAATTTGTGTCAAGTAAAATATTTTGAGGCTTCACATCACAATGTAAAACCCATTCCAAACACTCTTCATGTAAATAAGCCAAACCTTTAGCTGTTCCAACAGCTACATTAAATCTTTTGTTCCAATCAAGTGAATTAGAACATAGATTCTCTGCTAAAGAACCATGTTCCATATACTCATACACCAAAAGCCTATGTTTCCCTTCAACACAATATCCCCACATATCAATTAAATTCATATGGTTCAACATACCAATTGTGCTTATTTCAGCTAGAAATTCAGCTTCTCCTTGATGAGCTTCATTTAAGCATTTAACAGCAGCTACACGATCATCATCGAGTGTACCTTTGCAAACAATCCCTCCTCCTCCTCGACCGATCTCTTTGCTAAACCCTCTTGTCGCGGTTTTGAGTTCTGAATACGAAAATCTTTGAAATCCTGTTGCTGAAAGAAGGTGTCTTTGTACTTGATCAACATCATCATGGTTCTTATTGGTTCTAAACAAAAAGAACCATACAAATAAAATTATGGAAAACTCAAACACCCCTATCCCTAATGATAACCAAGTCAAGAAATTTAACAAGGAGTTTTTACTTGGTTTTTCATAGAATCTATTCAAGGGTTGAAACAAAGCAATGGAACAGTTCAAAGGTGAATGTTTAAAAGGCATGGTGGAAGATAACAGAGTTTTTTTCGGCAATTTCAAGTAAATATCTCCATCAATATTGTGAGAATCTCTTCCATTGGCCAACAACGTCTTAGGAAAACAATCATATGTAGCAACACGATTGAATTTGAATTGAACAGCTTTGCATTTCTCACAAAGATCCAAACACAATTTTTGACATTGCTTCAAGCTTGTAACTTGTACTACAGACAAATCATAGCCATACAACTCCATGTTTTGAAGATGAAGAAAACCGAAATCCTCAACGCGAGCACTGTGGCAAGAAAGATCAGCCGGTTTAAACTCAGGCTCACACCCTTGTGTCCAATCATTACGATTCTTCAACTTGTAACCTTTCAAACAATAACATGTTCTTCCATTAACAGGATCGTAACTACACATGCTATTTTCTCCACAAATACCATGAACCTCACATGGTTCATGAATAGCTTGCCATGAAACTTCCCATGTCTTAGTTTTTTCATTGAAGCTATAAACACGTGGGTTACCATCATGATCCATTTTGAGTAATCTATGAAGTTTCTTTGGATAATCAATGGTGAAAAAATGGTATGTATCAGAGGACATGAAATGGCCAAACGAATCGAGTAGCGCAGTTTTAGTAACATTATAAGTTGATCTTCCTGCATCAACAGGTGATAGCCAAGGTGATGGCCAATAGACACTAGATAACAAAGGACCTTTGAATAGAAGACGAAGAGCATTGTCGTTGTCGAAATAAAACTTATAGAAACCAGAGGAATAGTTTGTTTCACTTTTGGATGAAACTAAGCTTGCTTTCTCATTAATTTCTTGGCCAGGAAGAAGAGTATCTGTTGGAAAATCAAAGCTTTGCCAAATGATACTAATGTTACCGTTGGTCGTGGTGAGAACAAGGTTGCCATTGTTTTGAAGCTTGAGCTGTAATGGAAAAGGAGAAAAGGATGAAGTGGACCAAATTGGTGTTCTTTTTCTGTCTGCGTCGGTTAAAATGAGATTACCGTTTTTGAAAAGTGAGAGTTTTGAGTGTTTGCCGTTAACAGGTTGGTCTCTGTTAGCCATCCAAACAATGGTGGGTTGTTTGGATTTTGTGAAGTAGACGGCGAAACAAAAGGCGTTATCTCCGACGGGGAGGAAACCGGCGGAGAAATCCCCGTTGGATGAAATGAGGGTGTCATTTGATTTTTCAACTGAAAGAGATGAGCCTTGCGGGAGGATGTTTGTTGTTGATTGTAATGAAATTGTTTTGGTGAATAAGAGAAAGAGGAGGAGGAGAAAGACTTGGATTTGCATTGTTAGAAGATAGAGCAAATTCAATGAATTAATGGAGGGGATGATGGATGGTTTTGTAGTTTAGTTTAGTTTGATTTCAACTTTGCACCAATCATAAAGATATTTGTAATATTGGAAATAGTTTCTATAATTTAATTTAAAATTTCAACTTGATATTTTTTCTTTTTTCTAGCATCAATTAATCATTTTTAATATTAAATCAGTCCATCTATGTTTAAATTTTTTAATAATGTTAGACCGAATTTCATTTTTTTTGGGTACAAACCAAATTTCTTTTTTTTTACTCATGTATATTACTAAAAGTCTTAATTAGATATTAAAAAAAGTAAATTAAATATCAAATAACATCAAAGTTATATCACAACGACTCTTACATAGAAGTTGTTTTGGCGAATAAGAGAAAGAGGGGGATGTTAGGACTTAAGCCCATGAAGAGAGCCCAACCCAAAAGACTAGTTCAATAGATGGAAGAACCTCATAGCTTAAGTATCACATCAAACACTTTGATCTTGGGGCTTCTAACATTGCATTTTTGCATTGTTAGAAGATAGAGCAAATTCAATGAATTAATGGTGGCCATGTTGATTTGGTTTTGTAGTATAGTTTTATTTCAACTTTGCACCAATAATAAATATTAATATTTTGTGCAAAAAAATATATATAAATATTTGTAATATCTTTGCTGGCAAAAGTTCCTATAATTTAATTTTTAGCATCAATTAATTATTTGTTTTGGGTACAAACCAATTATCGTTTTTTATTCATGTATATTACTTAACAATCTGGTATGCAATAAATTTGAGAATAGCATTGTATATGTCCGCTTTCGCAAGCTGATGAGCAACCATATTGAACTCTCAGACAACTCTACAATTAGCTAAGATGGAGCCTAGCTCCGTGTCATCTTGCACATTCTACTACTTTTTTTGAATCCAGGCAGAACACAACTTGATCAAAAGCCAACACTTGCAACAACTCCATAGCTGCTAGCATATCTCGAGCTTCGCCAATATCAACTGTCATAACTGATACATTCGCACTGTTTTAACACCTACAAACATACTGTAACATATTCCGATCCCCACATTATTGTGACGCTCAAAGAATTAGGCATTAACGTTACACTTGATGTAATTTGGGAGAGGACGTTGCAGATGCAATCTGTCCTGCAGGTTCAGGTTCAGCCCTTGGTTCCAATTCCAACTGTCGCACGTTTTCCCACTCTGCCAATAAACTACTCCGTCTGCAGATTCTGCTGTACCTGCTCTGTAGGCCATCGCAAATCAAGATTTCGCTATTTCTCAACACTTTTAGCATTGAAGCGTCTAATACATGAAAACTAATATGATCTTATTTTAAGTTTAATTTTATCTAAAATTGTGATTTTGTTGTTGTCAACTAGAGTCTAATTGTAGTACCGGTGAAATATTATATATGGACTATGGTATATTATTGAATGATGGTATACAAATTTCTAATAAAATTGGACTAAAAATGAAAGTTGATTCAATGTCGTAAATATTTTTTAAAATAAATGACTACTAAAAAATTCTGATATAGTTTTGTTTTGCATATCTTTGTTCAATCACGTAGTATTTATAAATTATAAGTGGCTCCAATTGTGATAAGAATCGATGGCCGGCTGCAATGCAAGACCGAGACGCCTGTGGAAGAATAATGAGAAAAACTATCAACTTGCCATTGTGTCTTACGTCTTAGTTTGATTCTTTGACTAATGCAATATCTTTTTGTTTTTACTTATAACAACTTGTTTTCCATGAATTTTCTCTTAAATTATTAAATCAATCAATTCTATAACCATACACATCCTACACGCTGGAAAAATCATATGATATACATAATACTATATATAGAATATGAGTTGACTAGTTTCATAAGAGCTAATTGAACTACTACCTGTTTTCTCTGCCCTCGTTTTTTGGTCTATGGGTGACACATTTTCATGTTGGCCAGTACAAAGAATTTAGAGATTTACTTTTCCCATTCGGCTGCTTTCTCGCGCGTCCTGCAAAAATTCTAATAATACCTTTGGTCCGGATTTTGTTTTCCGAACCAGATTGTTAGAGTTTCCGGAAATTAAAATCCGGACACATACGATATGAAATTTTGTGTCTTTCTTTGATGTCAAGGGTCTATGATGACCGTTATACGACCCCCGCATAAGCTGCAATGCAATTGCAGGAGTCGTATGAACGGTCAACAATGACCATGACACCACATACACACCTAAAAGCTACCTAAATAACTAAATTTTTTTGATAAAAATGTATGAAAGGAGGTAAAGAAGAATGAAGGAAAATGTTGAAGATCTAAGCCTTTTTATAGCCTTAAATCAGTCATAGGTCTTAATTATAGGCAAATAAAACGTGTTCCACATTCAAAACCGTCAAAAAATGCATTTAAAAAATTACAGGCCAAACCTTTGGTGAAACGTCGCCTGCCAAAATGTTACTGAGGGGTTCCGGATTTTATATTCCGGAATGCATGAAGTGTTTCCGAATTACAAAGTCCGAACCGCATCAGACCCTTTATTTGGATTGTTTTCGTTGTGAATGCCTTGAAAAAAATAGAACAAAGGTACATAACATAAATAGAAGCAACATAAGACAAATAAACAGTTAAAAAAAACCATAATAACAAAAATGATGAATCTTTTGGGAAGGTGTTTCAAGAGGATTTCTTTGAGTTAGATCATGTTGCCTTGCCAAATGACATATTCATCTGACAGACAACAAGATCTAACTCATAACAACCTCTTGATATTTTTGAGTTATCTATCTATCAAGGAGTATGTATATATTTTTGAAAGCATGCTGAGGATCTTCACCATGCTGGCACATAGAGAGCAATCTATTTTGCTGCAGCATGAAAAAGATCATCGACACAATGACAAAAAATTTCATGGTTTTCTTTGGTGTGTTTGCGTGTTTTGATGGTATTGAAGCTGAAAACCGGAGAACACTTATTTATAGAGGTCCTTGGATGTTGTGGACCACATAAACTCTTGGTGCAATGTGGTCCATACAAAAGGATCATATGTTGAGGTGTTCCAGATTTAGTAATCTGTAATACACTTGTGTCCTTTGTGATTCCGGATTTCATAATTCAGAATGCATATCTTATTTTATCGATTAGATGAACATCTTTGACGTAAATTAAAACATAACGAAAGTTTAAATAATATATATATTATTCAAAACATAATGCAACAACTTAATTCAACAACACACAACTAACACGTGTTGGAACAAGGGTGTTTCACAAGTCACCTATTGAGTTTTGACAATAACAAGGTATTAAAAATAATCAATTGGATATGCTAAACAATTTGTTCAAGTGTGCAGGATCCATATTCAGAGTACTAT
>Ga0228711_1008179_pt1 | contig 14800 bp, 11 predicted proteins | sample MedpolnodulmetaG_2_FD_177996 | JGI IMG/M metagenome (GOLD analysis project Ga0228711, IMG submission 177996) | Root nodule microbial communities from Medicago polymorpha collected in Santa Monica, California, United States - brown nodules | ecosystem: Host-associated > Plants > Roots > Nodule...
CGTTTGGATATACTTTCGTTTAGATTTTTCTTTTCAAAAATACCCTTAATTTTTAATACAAATAACACATGTACCAAATAGATAAGAATAAATTTAAATATTAAAACAAATATTTTTGAAAAAGATTTGTTAGCACTATATTAATTCGTCAATATTATTTATATTTACGTTGATGTGCTATGGGCATATGACTGATATATTTTGTTCATTAATGTCATACCCCAAATTTTGATCACTTTTCTCTGTTTTTACTCATTTTATTCGTACTTTTAAAGTTGGGAATTTTCGTTGTTTTAAACGAATTTTCGACAGAGAGGTATTTTAAAGTACCTATTTTTTTTGGTTCCGAGAGGATAATTTTAAGTTTTTAGTTTTGGTCTTATTATTATTTCGTTTTATTATTTAATTCTAGTGTTTAATTTATTTATTTTAATTCTCTCTTTTTTAGTTAATTGGTCCTTTTAGTCATTTTGTCCTCAAGGTTCTTGCTGCCCAAGTCAGGGGCACTTTGGTCCAATGAATTTTTAGTCTAACCCTAATTCAGTACTATTTAAGCCATCAATCATCGGATATTCACCTCCTTTTTTTTTTTATCTCTTTAAACTTGTTGGTTTATTATTTGGTAGTAGTTTATTTTGTCTCTATTTTTTTTGTGCTTAAAGTTGTTGCATGCATATTTAATTTTTGTCATTTATTTTATTGTCATCATTTTATTAGTGTGTATTTATGTTTTGATGTAATTTAATTCATGCATTTTATTTTCTTGTCATTTATTTCTCTCTCGAAGCTTTAGAATGTAACTAGGAACTATGTAATCATGATAATGAGAAGATGCACCGACACCACAATTTATTTACCGCATTACGTCATAAACCGCAATCGAATACCGAAATGAATTAGAGACAAATTAGGTTAATTATTGGACTTTAATTATTTTCTTAAAATCAAACTATTAGTAATTTTAGGTTCAAAACCTAAAATTACTAATCCAACTATTACTAATCAAACTATTAGTAATTTTAGGTTCAAAACCTAAAATTACTAATAGTTTGATTTTAAGAAAATAATTAAAGTCCAATAATTAACTTAATTTGTCTCTAATTCATTTCGGTACTCGATTGCGGTTTATGACGTAATGCGGTAAATAAATTGTAGTGTCGGTGCATCTTCTCATTATCATGATTACATAGTTCCTAGTTACATTCTAAAGCTTCGAGAGAAAAATAAATGACAAGAAAATAAAATACATGAATTAAATTACATCAAAACATAAATACACACTAATAAAATGATGACAATAAAATAAATGACAAAAATTAAATATGCATGCAACAAATTTAAGCACAAGAAAAACAGAGACAAAACAAACTACTACCAAATAATAAACCAACAAGTTTAAAGAGATAAAAAAAAAAGGAGGTGAATATCCAATGATTGATGGCTTAAATAGTACTGAATTAGGGTTAGACTGAAAATTCATTGGACCAAAGTGCCCCTGACTTGGGCAGCAAGAACCTTGAGGACAAAATGACTAAAAGGACCAATTAACTAAAAAAGAGAGAATTAAAATAAATAAATTAAACACTAGAATTAAATAATAAAATGAAATAATAATAAGAACAAAACTAAAAACTTAAAATTATCCTCTCGGAACCAAAAAAAATGAGGTACTTTAAAATACCTCTCTGTCGAAAATTCGTTTAAAACAACGAAAATTCCCAACTTTAAAAGTACGAATAAAATGGGTAAAAACAGAGAAAAGTGGTCAAAATTTGGGGTATGACATTAATGAACAAAAGATATCAGTCATATGCTCATAGCACATCAACTTAAATATAAATAATATTGACGAATTAATATAGTGCTAACAAATCTTTTTCAAAAATATTTGTTTTATTTGTTTTAATATTTAAATTTATTCTTATCTATTTGGTACATGTGTTATTTGTATTAAAGATTAAGGGTATTTTTGAAAAGAAAAATCTAAACGAAAGTATATCCAAACGAAAATTAAGGGGTAATTTCCTTATATATCTCTATTATATATAAAAGCCTAAACGAAAGTATATCACGTTTGCAGTTGAGGTGCGGTGGTATTGCACTTACAAAAGGCTTGGAGGGTCATATGTTCAACACTGGTATTAAACAAAAAAAAAGTCAGAATTCTGCCACTTCTGCAGTTCTGCCGGTGTCCACCACTATATGACTGACACGTGTCAGTCTCGCCATTCTAAATGGCGGTAATGGGCACTAGAAGACAAAACAAAACAAAAACTTGAGAAAATGGGTCATTTTGGTGAATAATATTCATAGGGGGTCAGACATGGAATTTTTTTTGACATTAGGGTAAAAAAAAAATTCACAATTTTAAACAAAACCAATGATAAAATTATTGAAAAGAAAGTAGAAATGTAATCGGTGGGTTGCCTCCTAAGAAGCGTTTTTTTAATGTCGTTAGCTTGATACCTGAACCATTGTTAGGGTGGAATATATGATAGGAAGAATATGACATAAATAAGTAGATGTTCTCATGCTTCCACCAGTAGTTTTTGGAGATTTGTGCTCCCCCATCTAGAGAAGAATAATTATATTGTTGTAAATGAATGTTCTCTTTAATCCTTATCAGTTGAGTCTCCATTGCTCGATAAAATCGATATGCCTCACTTGTGGCCTTTCTTCCCCGTCCACTACTCTTACTCTTGTTCTTCAAGTGTTGTTTTGTACCACGATGGCATGTCTTTGTAAAAGAGTTAGTTTATAAAATAGGTCAAATGTTCTATTTAAAAAAAGGCCAAATGTCTTATGATGGCCTTTAAGTTTAACTTTTATATTAGATTAGTCCTTTTAGTTTTAAATTGGTTCTTTATTTGAGTAAAAAAGTTAATAAGTTAGCCCTTTACTATTTTCTTTTGTAACAAATTGATCCCTTTTTTCATCAAACTTTATTAAAAAGTTCTTACGTGACCTTTAACATTGAGATGAAAGGCCAAAGAAATGTTTATGACACTAAGCATGATTAATTACATGCATTTTCTTTTTATTGTTTCTAAATCAAATCATAATTTTACAAATAAATATTTCGTCAACAACATTGTAAATTAAGTAATCCATCACCGATTTTGTTTCATAATAATATTGAATAAAAAACCTTTAAATCCTAATTTTGTGAGCGGTGAATTTAGATCTATCAATTTAACAATAAACATACACAAAATTTTTTTTTAACTGAGTTTGATGGAAATAAGGTAATGGTAAATATATTTTATGACTTAAAGCACCATGTGCACATTTTTACTAACATAAAAGGCCAATTTAAAACTAAAAAAACTAATATGATACAAAAAAAATTTATTTGAAAGTAATCAGATACAAACATTAAACTTAAAAAACCTCGTAATGTATTTGGCTTATAATATAATAAAACTAATTCCAACAAATTGCTTAAAATGTCATCCATTAGACTCTTAATCTCACTAATTTGGTGGACTTCATGGTGTTTGAAGAGTCATTAGTTAATATGCTACAAATACCTATTAAAACACATCATGAACCAGATATGAAGATCTTTGACTATAGTCTATATATCATATGGTTGGAATATTTAAGACTAAATTTCCTCTAGTTTTCGACAAAGTGATGAAGGTTCGATTACCTATTGTCTTGTCTGATGATACTTTAATTTAAACCTGAACTCTGCAGTGGATAGTAAGTTGTCTATTAAGTTAGCCTTCTTGCATCTCACCCCGTCAAGTTGAAGGTGAGAAAAACACAAGAGGGGGGTGTTGAATTGTGTTTGCTTTTTCTTCGTTTTCTCCTACTGAAATCACTGTTCAGAAACAGATAGATTTCAGCTTCTGAAGTGATAATCAGAATCTAAATGCAGCGGATAAAAACAGAGAGAGAGAAGAAAGACACAAAGCAATTATACAGGTTCCTTCCACAAGCCGGAAGTAGTCTTGTCCCCCTTACACTTCCAAGGAGAGTTCACTAAAATGTAATCTCAAATTACAACTGCTCAATGCTACAACCAGCATGAGACTTCAAATTACTCAAGTACACAAGCAAGAGATTTCCTATGCTCAAGCACACAAGCAAGAGACTTCCAATGCTCAAGCACAACTGCAAGAGACTTCTAATGCTCAAGTACACAAGCAAGAGACTTACAATCAAACAGATTTACACAGAAAATTGTTTGAGTTTGAACACTTGATATACAATCAGTGGTGTTCACAATACAAATCAGTTACAGACTCTTAAGACTCTTGAGACTATAGAATTTCTAAAATATGGACTTTGCTAAGAAATTCTAAGTGACTTTGAAATGCAAAACAATAACAGAGTATGAACTTTGAATTGTTGTGAGAGTCTAACTTTTGTATGCGTGTGTATTGCTTAAGTCTGTTGTATTGTCCTTGCCAACTAGCAAGTCTTCACTCCTTTATATAGAGGTGTGAAAGATACGTTGGAGAATTGCCAGCACACAAAAAAAGAGCCGTTTGAAGCTTGTTGATAATCACCAATGATCTTTTGCCTGATATGGTTATTGTCCTATGAATGATCAATTTAAGATGCATTCCTTGTATGAAGGAACATTTCTGCAGGCAGAGCTGTTATCCTTGTCTTGTTGCAGAGACACGAACAGAGTAGTGGAGGAAGTGGTTGTACAGTTCGTACAATTGTCCTTTGTCAATGCTCTTGATAGAACAAGTATCCAATGCTTTCAAATATCATCTCAAGGGCCGTTGTTACACTCTTTCAGTCTTTTTGCAAAGCTTAGACATGATCAAAACATATTTCCAGCTCTTGAATCTTTATGATTTTTAATCTCCTGATGAACTTCAGCTTTTGGTGATCTTGCTTCTGATGAGGCGCTTCTGATGAACCTGCTTCTGATTACGTCATCACTTCAGAAGCACTTTTTTCTTCAGGAGCACTCTTCTTCAGACGCTTCAAGCTTCCTTTTTGTTGATTCTTTTGCTTTCTTTTGTTCTTCCAGAACCTTATAAAGATAAAAAAAATTTGTCTATGGTCCTGTACACTTGAAAAAATATTAGCATATCCAATTGACAATTTTTAATACCTTGTTATCATCAAAACTCTAAGGGTAACATATGTTAAACATTTTTCATTCTAACAATCTCCCCACTCTAAGGGTAATGTTTGTTAAACGTATTTTGTTCCAACAAGTGGGTGATCCGAAAAATTGATTTTGTTGCACTAAGTAAATAAGTGCAGGTTTTATTTCAAAATTATTACCCAAAACCGTTGAGTACACAATAATGGCATGTGACTCTTCCGTAGAAGAGGTTGCATACTCTTTAAGAGTGCGTTCCTCAGCCATATCGTTATTATTTCGTGCTTCCCAAGAAGTTAAAGGTAAAAGAAAGTAATAGAAAAAGAGAAAAAAAAAAAGAAATAAAGAGAAAAAGTTTTTTTTATCTTTCAGTCTAATCGTTTAAAAAAATTAATCAAATTGCAAAAACTCCCCGGCAGCGGCGCCAAAAACTTGATGAGTAAAACCGCAAGAGCATGGTTCTACCGAAGAAGTAAAAAAAGTATCGTTCCGACAGGGAGTTATGAATTCAATTAACTTTTAATAATGATTAAATGAAAGTTTCAAAGGTTAAAAAGTTTGGATTTTTAATTGAAAGAAAATAATAATAATAATAATAGGTGTCTTGGGATTATTGGTTCATCTTGATGACCAAACCTTCACAAACCAAACCCTAAACCTAAACTTTATATTGGACCTACTTTCTAAAAACAAGTTTCTCTTAAGCGTATCAAAGTTTCTCTCGAAATCATTGAGTGTGTTCCTCTAGCAACGACGCCTATTCTCATGGTTGATTTCTATTAGAATCCTTGAAGAACGAAACTTTATGTGTCTCAAGGTTTGCTAGACTATTCTCATGTTTCGCAATCCTTGTCTAATTTCACTTGTTCCAATATCAAAACTCCGTTGTCGCTTCATGAATTGATATTTGTGATGATGAATTAACAAACATTAACCCTCCGCTGTCGCTTTGTGAGTTTGATATTTCTTAATTCATTATAAAAATGGTGAAATTAGATTAGAAAGTAGATTTATATAAAATTAGGGTTTATGGCTTGGTTTGATTAGGATTACGTCATTAGACTTATCCAACAATCCCAAGACAAGAAGAGTCTACTCACTCACATTCATTGTAGACATAGAAGAGAAGAAGAAGAAGAAGAACATTAAAGTAAATAGCAATAAAATAAAGGTGAACTTTTATTCCAAGAACAAAAGATGGTTTTACAAACTAGATGTTGGGACAATTGGCTTCTCACTCTCTCATATGGTTTTCTCACCTTGTGGCTTTTCACTCTCTATCTCATCCTAAATTATCTTGAATTTCACAATGGGGTCCTCTAATTGTTTACCATCCCTGAGTGTAATAGCATTTATATAGCCTTTGGGGTTGGTTTTAGTTTGACTCGAAAAGACTCCGGGGGTTTGAGAGGAAGTAGCTACTTGTTGGGCTACTTGAAGGATTTGAGTCTCTAGCATTTTAGTGTGAGTAGCAATGAAGGTGACTTTTGATGTAAGCTTGACAAGAGAGTTATTCAAAAATCCAGTTTGACTTTTAAGCTCTTGGAGGTGCTTGGGTTTATTCATAACATAACTTTCTGAAATTCCGCCAGGCTAGCTTTCATATGTTTTATACGATGTTTCAACATCAGATACGAACAAAATATCGAGTAAGATGTTTTAACATCGAGCTAGCAGAAAACAGACAGATTAACAAAAATTAAACAAATGTTGAATTTTTAGCGCATTAGATAGAAGCTGTTCTACGTGATGTTTCAATTCCAGATGCACAAAAGGCAGATGTTTCGTTTGATGTTCCAACATCGTGCTAGCAGTAAATATAAACAAAACAGCAAAATAAAAGACAAGAAAGTAAAAGCACAACAAGTTTGTTGACTCAGTTCGGCACAACTCACCTACATCTGGGGGCTACCAAGCCAGGAAGGAAATCCACTAGTGTAGTCCTTATTCTACAGCTCTCAGCAAACTCCTCGTTTACACTAAAGACCTAGGACCTACCTGTATAGACTTCAACCTAGGAACTCCTAGATCTGAGATCCAATATCATTATCCTATGGTCAGTCACAGCCCCTGTGACCTATCAGACCTAAACACAAACTCAAACGGTGAAGTTACCTTCAAACAAACCTAACACCTTGCTTACAAGCTTTGGTGTAGTACACAATCTACCTAGCTCCTTGCTTCACAGCTTCGGAGTAGTACATGAGTTTACAACTCAATAATCAGTCCTAGACTTTCATCACAAACGATACAAGAGAAGAACACACATAGAAGACGACTCAAAACCCTAAAAATCTATTATTTTATCAATCGATGGTTTTGATACATTACAACTCAACTAAAGGTCCTGCTCAGTGCATCAAGATGATGCAAAGAGAGGCTCGCAAATAAAGCACAAGTTGAACTAAAGGTCCCGCTTAGTGCATCAAGATGATACAAAGAGAGGCTCGCAAATAAAGCACAAGTTGAAACCCTAAAGACTCAATCCAATACTATTGAATTGGTGAGTAAAACTAGGGTACAAGTGTAACGCCCTGTTTATTTATTTGATTATTTTGGTTGAGTTTAGAGTCTTTTATATGACTTATATGATTTATGTTGATAAGTGACGTGTTGTTGTGTATTAATATTTTATTAAGTGGCTTTATTCTATTATTAGTAGGATAGGTTGGAAATGAGAATAATTAGACTTGAAGGCGGCTGAATTAGAATTAATTAGAAATAAGTGGAGTTAATTAGAAAATCTGTTGAGGATAAAGAAATATAAGAAAACAAGAGGCAGACAAAAATTAGGTTTTTACAAAGTTTTTGGGAGGAAAGAGGAGAACCAAGAGAAGAGGAGAACCAAGAGAAGGGAGAGCTTGAAATCTTGTAATCATGTAATCTAAGGTAAGGGTTGGACTAACATTCTCTAATCTTAGGTTATACAATTCTGAAATTGAATTTAACATGTAGTTGTTGTTGTTGTTTTGTCAATTTGGGAATTAGGTCATGGGGTAGAAATTGGTTGTTAATAGTGTAGAAAATCCATTGAATTCGTGTATAATTGATGTTCAGGTTGTAGAATCATCACAGGTTGAGTTCCCTATCAAATTTGGGATTGGGGTGGATGAAAATTGGGTTTTTGGGGTGAAAAATCGTTCTTCCCGACAGAAGTCTGTCCCGACTCGCCACGGCAAGTAATATGCTCGCCACGACGAGCTGTAACGTGACAGAGAGCAGTGTTTGCTCGCCACTAGCTCGCCATGGCGAGTAAGCTAGCCCGCCACGGCGAGTAAGTCAGCCCGCGAGGCGAATTACCTAGTAGCAGTGTACCTTTTCATGTTCTTCCGTCGTTTTCACACGTTTCTGTTTTGAATTAGCCTTTGGTGTGAACATGAAAGTTTTAGGTAATATTGTCAGCTTTCAAATGGCCTTGTTTTTCATGAATAACTTTGGTTGATGAATTATTATATGAAGGTATATATTGATGAATTGTTATATGAATGTACACATTGATGAATTACTATATGAATGTATATGTTGATTAATATGATCTTACATGATGTTGCTCATAAACGATGAATTATGGAATTATGATGTGGAGTCGTTGTTAGCTGTTGTTGTTGTTGTTGTTGTCGTTGACGTCGTTGAAGTTGTACGTTGTTGTTGAATAAGTTGTTGAGTCCATGCATACTCATATAAAGTTGGGGGCTCATGCTCTATTGAATGTTTAATCATTCATACCACGTTGATTTGAGATCCGATGCTCTACACGTTGATTTGAAAGCCTATGCTCTACACGTTGAATTGAGAGCCTATGCTCTAACACGTTGATTGGTACCACATGCATACTGCATAGTCATGTTGTTGTTGTGTCATTGCATTGTTGCGTAGTCGTCGTCGTCGTTGAGTTGTTGTCGTTGTTTTAATGTCAAGCAGAAATAATTGAAGCATATGTGAAGTATTAATGTTGTTTAGTTGTTGTTGTTTATGTTGTTAAATTCTGTTGATGAATTATATGCTTATTATTATTGAATGTGAATCTCACCCCTTCTGTTTGAATGTTGCCTCTACGTGGGTAACGTGCAGATAACCAGGATTACCTGCTAGTGTTAGTTGACTCTCTCACGCATCGTCTTAGGGTCGCTCTGATATGTAACGGGATGGGGATATTGCTTTGTTTTCCATTGTTATGTGTTATTTATGAACTATGTTGTCGAACCATTTGAACTAGGGTTTTCATTAAACTTGTTTATGTTGAGGCCGTAGTGCCAAAGTTGTCGAATAAAGAATTAATTTCCCGCTGCGATGTAATTGAATTTTGAGAAAGTTGTTTTAATAAATAGTAACTTTACTTTATTTATACTTCAATGTAGTGTGGCATTCCTTTTTACGTTGAATACTCTGATTTACATGTATTATTTACATTGTTGGGAAAACGGGGTGTTACAACAAGTCTACCTTATATAGCCATTCAAAGCATGGGCTTTTTCGTCATAGGCTAAACATATATTTGTATCAAATATTCTCTTCAGAAATATATTGAAACAAATATTCTTCAGAAAATATATTTTTCAAAAATCTCTTTTGAAAATATATTTTACAAATAAAAATATCCATTGGACAAATATTTTTCTTCTGGAAACACATATATTTGAATCAAATATTCTTTTCAGAAATATATTGAAACAAATATTCTTCAGAAAATATATTTTCCAAAATATATTTTACAAATATGGTAATTCCTAAAAAGTAGGAATATTTTTAGGAACCGCCAAACACAGCACCAAGGAATCCTAAAATATTGTTTATATTTTAGAAACAAATCTTCCAGCTGATTTTGGGCAAAAACGCGTTGCTTGGTGAACAAGAAATAGGACGCGGTTTCCGTAATAAGATAAAAATTGCGTAAACCAAGCCACATAAACAGGGTACACTGAACCGTGCCAAGATGTTGGAACATCGTATCCAACATCATACATGAGTATTTGTTTTAGCAACAAATGAAGCCAATACTCAAATATCCAACAATCCCCCCTTTGGATTTATTTGTTGTTAAAACAAACTGAGGCCATACAAACAAGGTAGAGAGATACCACACATACATTTCTTCGATTCACAACCATGAAGAAAACTAACACAACTTCAAAATGGACATGTTGAGACATCATCCAGCACAACATCCAAAACATGTTGGAACATAGTATCCAACATCACAAACATGGATATTTGTTCTAGCAATAATGCAGCCAATACAAATACCCAACAATCTCCTCCTTTGGCAAATTTTTGGATAAAACAACTTAAGGCCAATAACATAAAGCAGAGGGATACACAAGACATCCATTTCTCCATGAGCATGAACACATACCTATGAAGAAACATCTAGCACACACAACCTAAAGGGATACCTTAGACACACTTCCTTAAGTCATCACGAACACGTATTCAAGAAGAAGGAGTAGCATGACGGTATCACTAAAGAAATATAAGAAGTGTGCATACAAGAATACCTCACATAATCTTCAATCACAACTTCAGGTGTAGAGGTATTACACTTATCAGAGACATGCAGCAGCAGATAAGATATTAGCATAGTCTCACAAGAGCAGAGGAAAAATAAATTACTATGCTACAGAGTGGAAAAATAAATTCCCACACAAGTTTGGATGTTTCAACATCCTTCACAACACTAGAGCAGAGGAAAAATAAATTCCTTTACTACAATTAGGGAAAATAAATTCCCATAAACATTGGATGTTCCAAAATCCTTCAAAACTTTAGACATGAGTACCTGTCACACACAGAGGCAAGGAAGAATAAATTTCCCATACCTACAGAGTACTGTCACCAACCAACCATAGAAGCACGGGAAAAATAAATTCCCACACTTACAATGACAAACATGGATGTCTACAGAGGACTGTCACCAACCACAAATAGAAGCAAGGGAAAAATAAATCCCCATACTTACAAGTGACATACATGGATGTCTAAACATCTGACTCAACATCCTGTTAACCAGCTTGAACTAGCATAAGCACACATAGAACTATCACTCCCCCTGAATATAAGAACCTATGAGTAACTACTTACAGGAATATTCCATTACTCCCCCTGAACCCATGCACAATAAGAATCTTGAAACCCAAAACTCGAAATGTATAAAATAAAGGAAAACTTCAGGACTTGGTTAGATAAATCTTCAGGGAATATGAAATACATAGACCTGATGAGGTCACATAGTCATGTTCCAACATTTTATAGAGCAACAGCAGGGAACATGTAGAACATAAAAATACTGACAACAAATTCTCAGACCAACATCAAGATGTTGCAACATTAGTGACAACATCTACACAAACCTGAGACAGTTGCAAAATAAATGCAACAACAGAAATACAGGCATAACATGCATAACATACATATAGCTTCAAAATAAATGAAGACATATAGAGAGATTATAATACCATTTTTCTCCCCCTTTTTAGCCACAAAATATGCCAACATAAAACCTTCAGGAGTATATACCACAACAGTACAAGACATGCTTCAGGAAAACATCAAGAGGAGAAACAAAATTAGACAGATGAGATGTTTCAACTTCCTCTGGCACATCATCTAAGCATCAGGAAAAACAAGACTGTTCGAGAATGCACACAAATAGAATACCACTATTCAAAATAGATGCAGAAATGGCAGAACAGAAAAATGATACCTCCAACAATCTACCTCCAGAAGATATCAAACCTGCAGCAAGAGCACTTCCAGATGTTCCAACAATGCCTGGAACATAATCTGCACCAAACAACTTATAGTGCAACATGAGAGGAGATTCCCTCTTCTTAGCAATAACATTGGCAGTCTTAATACTAGGGTGCTGGTCTAAGATAATACTACTCAACAAGGTAGAAAAGCTATGGAGAATTTAACAACATCAGTTTCAGCATGCTTAACAGTTTGTTCAAAGATATAAGCACAAAAATCCATTTTAGCCTTAGAACCTACAACATAAACAAACTTACCCAACCATGTGGCAATATTAGAGGAATTAGTGGTAGGGACCTAATTTGTTGCAACAATCTTGTTGAGAATAGCATATTTCACAGACAATTTGGCAGAGAAAATCTTTATCTTCTTAGGCTACACTTTGGTCTGATTGGCAGTGATCTTCTTGCACACCTGATTATTAGTCCCCTCTAGCTCAGGAATCTTGGTCTCTTCAACCCTAAGAAACTTGTTGATGGTGTTGGGAGAAAAGTGGACACATTCTCCTCTAACATAGACTTTTTGGTACTTCTTGCTAAGAGGATAGTCTAAAACATAAGAGATATACACCAGAAACTCCTTCACCAGCTTTCTTTACAGGCCAGCATCCAACTATTCAGCATAGTATTCTTGAGAATATCAACTGTACTCAAATTGACCCAACACAATGTTGGAACATCTTGTTCAACATTATACTCTTTTAACATTTCCTTTAACCACCACTAATACAAAAAATACTTTTTAGATTCGTGCTTAAGTCGGTTCGCTCTACCACCCGTCTTAACAAGCGCCGCGGTGGCAATTTCACAATTTTTTTAAATTTCCTTAAGTCGGTTATAAGGTTACCCGACTTAAGGTTGATAGAATATTGAAAAGAATTTTTTTTTAACAAATTCCTTAAGTCACTAGATTTACCAACTGACTTAAGAAGTCAATTACTTAAGTTGGTCCGTTGACCACCCGAACTAAGGATTTTCCCCTCTATATTTTTGTCAAAATAAAAACTTTTCCTCTTTTTATTTAGAGTTAAATATGTTTTTAGTCCCTATAAATATATCAACTTTTCGATTTAGTCCCTCTAAAAAATTTCTTCAACTTTTAGTCCTCCAAAAAATTTTCATATTCACTTTTGGTCCTTCTTTTAAAGTAAACTCATACGTAGAATTCATATTTTTTAATAAAATTTTGCCAAAAAATTTATAATATTATAAGGTGTTATCCCAAAAAAAATTAAATATTTTTACCAAAACATGAATGAAATATGAATTTTTATATTTTTGGAGGTAAAAAATTCATATTTAATTTATGTTTTGGTAAAAAATTCTAATTTTTTTTTTGGAGTGATTTTTACGATATCTATAAATCTTACAATGCAGAAGCTTCCGATTTTCCAGTTCTTTCCTCTTCTATAAATCTTCCAGTGATTTTGGTGCTGGTTTCCTGTAAGTTTTCTGTGTTGTCATTGTGTTTAGTTGTTCCCTACTGATGCTGCTAAAGTTAGGAAAAGGTTTCGTGTCTGGTTAATATGTGTTTCTGCTAACTACTTAGGTTCCATATGATTTTTGTTTGGTGTATTTTAGTGTATTTGCTGGTGGTTTGGATCTCTCTGCTGTCCCAAGACTTGGTCCACGTATAAGGGCATCCGTTGAAGAGGATTTTCTGCGAATGTATCCTAAAAAGTCTTTGGCTCAATTGCAGGATATTCTTGAGAATAAAACATTCATTGTTTATGCAACTGTGGATGGATTTGTTGATGGGGAGGAATTGTGGTATCCAGCTTGCAAATGCCATAGGAGTGTTGCTCCTGATTCCGGAGCCTACTACTGCAAGGGCTCTGATAAACATGTTTTCCAGATGGTACGATGTTTAAAAAAAATGTTTAAAAAAATGTTTAAAATAAAATAAAATAAAAACGATTTAAAATAATGTTTAACAAAATTCATAAAAGGGAGAGAAAACTTGAACATCATTTTGGGAAATCAAAAGGGAACTTATAATAAAGCTGGTTTGGGCTATCGTCCAAATAATCATAAAAAACTTTTTAGAAAATTCTTTCGTCCAAACAAAATCTCAAGTTCTCCTTTTGTTAAATGTTTTTATTGTGGAAGAGATGGTCATACATCTTCCATTTGTAATTTGAGAAAGAACAATGGTATGAATGATAAAAGGAAGTGGATTCCAAATGGCACTTTGCCTAATGCTAACTCTCAAGGACCCAAAATGATTTGGGTACCAAAAGTCAAAACTTGATTTTGTTTTGTAGGTGTGCTTGAAGGCCAAGAACTAAAATTGGTACAATTATCGAGGCTATTCAAAGCACATGAAAGGGGGGAGGAAAAGTAGTTCTCCTTAATAACATCAAGAGAGTGGCTATGTGTCATGTGGCGACTTTATCAAATGTTCTTCTCAAAAGAGAAAATGCAAAGTCAAGAAAAGCGAAAATGGTTTACTCTTTTCAATTAATTCTTTTTATTTTTTGGTTTTCCTGAGTATATGCCTTGCCATGATTGTTTCTTTCCCGCTTTTTGATAATGCCAAAAGGGGGAGAGTTATGTGATTTGCATGTTTCAGGGGGAGTTAATTTTAATTGTTTGCAAATAGTGAGGGGGAGCTAAATTTGCGCTTATCTCTGTCATATATTTTATTATTTGATTATTATTGTACTAACCCTTTCATTGAGCAAATCACTCCAAGAGATGTTTGTAATCATCAAAAAGGGGGAGAATGTGAATATATGCCTTGACAGGAATACATTGGTTTTGATGATTGACAAAAGAAGTCCTAGAAGAACAAAGATGCAAAAAGCGGAAAAGAAGATTCAAGCTTTCTAGTCTTGAATTTTATTGTCTTTTATATTAGGAATTTATGTAAGTAGTAGAAAAAGCTCTCATGAAAATAAATCACACACTCACAATGATTTTCATTTAATTGTGATTTTACATGAAAATATTTTTACATGAAAAGTCATAATTTATT
>Ga0228711_1008184_pt1 | contig 14793 bp, 6 predicted proteins | sample MedpolnodulmetaG_2_FD_177996 | JGI IMG/M metagenome (GOLD analysis project Ga0228711, IMG submission 177996) | Root nodule microbial communities from Medicago polymorpha collected in Santa Monica, California, United States - brown nodules | ecosystem: Host-associated > Plants > Roots > Nodule...
CACGCGCGCGCACACACACACATACATATATATATATATATATATATATATATATATATATATATATATATATATATATATATATATATTAAAAAGGTCATACACTAACAAAATTGATTATAGCGAAAGAGGATACACTCTAACAATGTAAGAAACCAAAGTTTGATTTTTAGCTGACAAAATACTCATATTTAATTAGGGTCTGACATACATCATATAGGATTACTTTTGATTGAAGGAACTTATAGAAAAAAATTCTTAATTTTGTCTTATTCTCTCTAAACGCACTTAAAATATCTCTATTTAAATTTTACTTTAGGCATAAAAATACATTGGACTGGCCCTGCGACTTTCTTAGGACGTAGTTTTTGTTTAGATTGGTATGATTAATATTCAGCTAGTAGCTAACCAGAGATTAACTACATTCAGTTTTGATGTAATGTGTGAATGTCTAAAAGGTGCACTTGTACATGTAGAGAGGTATATAGCAATTATAGAATATATTCCTCTGTGAAAATCTTCTTCTGCATAATCTTTATCTCTTTTCTTCTTCTTCAAGTAATTGTGTTTGCGTGTGAACAAAAATGAATTTCTTCAAAAAATTTAGTTTTAAGGCTAAATGACATGCTATCTAAACTGAAAAAACCACATATGTTACTATATTAAGGCTAAATGACATGCTATCTAAACTGTAGGATGATCTCACAACTAAATTAAGTCATACATTTACACGTCAATGTCAAAAAGATATATACATTTGTTAAATAAAAAATTATTATGAAATATCATCCTTGCAATATCATGTCGGATGATGATTTAAATGCTTATCTATGTGACTTTGGGTTGGCTAGACTTATAGAAACTTCAATCACACATGCTACCACCGGTGTATTTGGAACACTTGGGTATGTGGCTCCTGAATACGCCATGACGTGTTACTCAAGAAGCACCACACCAAAGGGACCGCCACTAAATCAAGTGCTTTAGGCCCCATAGTTTTTTAGGATCTATATTAGGTCTTAAATTTTTGTCTTTGAAAATATTTTCGTACGTTAAATTTTGTAAACATGAACACTCAAAGTTCAAGTGGTATGTACATGAGGAGCCATAGTTCATGTTGTAAGTTCGATTTCAATCTAGCTATTTTATTGGATATTTGAACCTTAAATACGTTTTGCCTTCAGATTCCTATCAATCTAATTCGATGTCGGGTTTCTAAATATATTAAGACAAGTAGTGTGTAATCAAAGTTTGTAACAGTAAAAAGTTCATTTATATTTGTATCATTTCAATATTATTTTGTTATTTTAAGATCTCTAACAATTGATAAATAATGTCTATATTAAATATTATTTTCAACACATACGCACGCGCGCGCGTGCACTCACTCACATAAAATAACTATTCCGTTTTCGACATAAAAATCATTTTTCAATAAAATAACTTTTGTTTTCGACATAATCACTAGTATTTTAATCACTAGTTTAGTAATTTTTCAATAAAATAACTAGTTTAGTAATTTTTCAATAAAATAACTATTCCGTTTTCGACATAATCACTAGTTTGTTTTAACCATTTTATCAATATATCATGTCCTTATTAAAAATTGCTTCAGAATTTACTAAACTAAGGTTAATTTCCTTCGATCAGACTAATGAGAAGGGAGTATTCCAAGCCCAAGAGCACTTTACCACTTTTCCTATAAATGGTTATAGTGACTTGCAAGTGAAGCTTGGTCTAGTGAATCCTATGGGACCATTTCCTATGTTGAAACATTCTATGTCATCAGAATCTGGTGCTGTTCCTCAAGAGTTTTTTCCTTCAAGCAGCAATGTAATGAGAGGAAATATGAATCAATCAGAAGATGAAGTGAAAGGGAGAGGAAAAGAGAAAGATGGAGAGAGTACAAGTAGACAATATGGTGACATTGAAGAGCTTGATTTGGATCTTAAGATATAGGTAGGTTTGCTATGGTTTTATTGAATTATGAAAAACTTCAAAGATGTTGGATTTTGTTACTTGAACTTTGTGCTTACATTTCTATATTTTATAGTCTCAAATTTGGTTGCTTGCGTTTAGGCTAAATTTGAGATTATTTCCGTTGGAGTCTTCGTGTTTAATCGTACCCTTTAATTAATAGGTTGTTGGATGGTCATTAAGATGTACTCTTTGGCATTGTTGTTGTTGTTGTTATTATTATTATTATTATTATTATTATTATTATTATTATTATTTGAGTAATTACCATGAGATTGATACGAAGTTTTCATCGCCGTTTGGCGGTGAGTAATCTCTGAAATCGAACTTCAGATTATATGTTTAAGGGGTTCAAGTCACTTAGAAAAGGTGACACTAGAAAGGTGACACTAGTTTTTAAACAAAGGAATAAGTTAGTATATTTTAAACAAATGAACCGAACATAGAAAATCTTAAATAATGGTTTGAAAAGAGTCTGTTACAAGCATTTTTCTTAGACTTACTCCTAGTTTTAGAAAGGAAAAAATTAATATGAATTTTGAAAGTCCCTTCTAGTTTTACATGATTCTTCTCATTCTACTAATGCAAAGAGAAATATTTGGCCTCTTAGATCCTTAGATCTATGTTTCAAATAGCACTGTTAACATGAAATGTTCCTCTTCCTCACTCTTATAGTTCTTTGGTGGATATATAAACACACTCCAGAAGTAATTCACAAAACACACTGTTAGTCTATTTTCAAGAAGGTACAAAACACACTCCAGAGCCTTTTGTTTAGAAAAACATGTCTATTAGGAAATGAATTGCTGCAAATATCTATGACTCTCACACTTAACTTTATCCCTATACTAGTGTGTGACCCGTGCGCGAACGCACGGGTAAATTTATCTTAGGTCAATGCATGTCACCACAATAGACAATGGTACCCCAATGCTTGACAACACGTGTATTAACAATGGACATTCGTACCTAAATTTTCAGATGACGCACGTTCCAACAAATTAACTATTCTGAAACACACAGTTGATCACTTACTTAACAACAAATAATCCTTCGATAGTTTGTATATTGGCTAAACATGTTTTTTCAAAGTTGATTGTTGATCCAAAGTTTACGATTTCAATTTTTTTTTTTTTATACCAAGCAAATACATTTTTTATTTCAAGGCGATAACCATTGAAACAAACATTCCTTACCAACCAAAACAAACATTCCTAGTACTAAGGCCTGTAACAAATAACTAATTTTTCTTAAAAACTTCTTCCAACACAACATTGGTGATTGAGGTCGACGGTTGTCCATTATCAACAATTATTAAAATCTTTATAACTTCATGTCTGATGACCTAACACATTCACATGACACACAATCTTCACCAAAACTTTCATGGAGAGGAGATTGAAAATAAGTAAAAATGTATTCATCTTGTTCAACCCCAACATCAACAACATCATCCAAAGCTACATCAGAATTGTCTATGGTCTTTTGTATCCCTTCAATAGACTGATCCAAAACTAACAATTTGTTAATCTTTGCTAACATTGCATTTTTTACCTCTACAAACGCAAATAGAATATAAGGTCAGGATGCATATAACCCAATTTGTATTCTCCATTAACTTCTTCAAATTTGACCATAAAAGCTTCCTTCTAGAATCTATGATTGAATAATTACAGAGAATGAACTTCTTTTTGGCCACAAAATGATATAAATATTTTGAATAAAATTTCATAGCTTATGTATTTTACAAAAATGTAATATACGGTCTAGGTTTAAAATCCTTTTTTAAATTCAATGAAAATACATTTTTGGAAATTACTATTTTCCTCTCACCATTTCATTCATTCTCTGACTCATCAAAAGCCGCCGCCAGCCTTTTCGGCCACATGCACTGGCGAGAAATCGAGATAAACCTCATTTGGCCAAAAGAACCTCGTTTTCTACATCTTCTCAATCTTATGTGTGTTGAAATTTGCAGAGGGTTATAGCTATTTCATATATATAATTTGATTCTTAGTTTGGGATTTTATTGGGTATTGGAACCTTATGATTGTTTAAATATGAAATCTATTCTTTTGTGTTGAAAATAATAGCGTAATATGCCACGAAATACTTCATTCACCTACTTTAAATATGTGCTAAAAGAAAAACTTCTGAACTTCTTTCTTAAGGCTAAGGTGAAAAACCTTTTGCAACATTATAAAATAATGATCAAAATGGTAAGAGTATTTTTAAGCGAACTCTTATCCAAAATTTACACTTTTATAAGGAAAGAAAAAGAAATTATTTCTTTCCATTTAAAATTTACACTCTTATTCAAATTATTTTCCTGCTTGATTTTTTTTGTGTGTTGGTCTTGATGCTTCTGTGAAGATTTTGGAAGTTTCCAATTAGTTCTTGATGCTTTTGTGAAGAATATGGATGTTTCCAATTTTGTATTGTTTGTTACATGAACTGAGTTGTAGGCTTGTTGCTGGTAAAGATACTGTAATTTCTGATTTTATTCAACTACTAAGAATAATATGCTAATGTTCTAATGCTGATGTACACTATTGTTGCCTTTTAAACTCATTTGTGCTATGTTCTAATTATTGTTTCCTCTTTATGAGTATTTAACTGTTAACAAATAAAAACATTTGTGTAGGAATTGCAAAAGGGTGCAGGTCGTCTTGTTAAGATTATGGATAAGCTATAAGATCCTTCTACTCTACTACTCTAGAAGAAGCAACAGGTTTCTGCAAGGAGTTGAGAATAGAAATGATGAAACAAAAGCATGTAATTTTTCCTCCTACTCCTACTACTTTTTTTCCACTTCTATTTTTGTTTTTATGTTAGATAATGATAATCATCTCTTTCTAAAAGCCTAGAGTAGGTAAAAAAAGCAGTGGGTTAAATATTTCTAAAGAGTACACAAGGGTTATAGACATGTGAAACCAAAATCCAAATTGCAACCTTTTATTTACTATAGAAACTAAAATCCTTGTCATATTCCTTAGTCTACACTGTAATCATTTTATTCTATTGGAGGTAGTTGTTCGTTGCTGTTGTGTTTTTATGTTGGCTATTTTTGAAAATGTGGCAAAGAACAAAGGGTTTAAGAGAAGAAATGATGAAACAAAAGAATGTAATTTTCATTTTCTATCTAATACCTTTTATTTTTGATGTATGATAAAAATAACCAACTCTTTCTAAAAGAGTATGGAAAGAAAAAAAGTAGTTTTTTTCTTTAAATGTGTAAAGAATACATAGGATTTATATCATTTCCAATACAATAATGAATCTAAGGTAATAAACATATGTAACCTTTTCCCTACTTTAAAACCCAAAGTTCTGGTCATATTCCAAGTCCATGCTTTAAGTATATTCAATTCTAGGCTTGGCTAACCCTCCAATGGAGATGCCTTCAGCTCATTATGTTTCTACAGTTCAATGTCTTTTATACTATTTATTTATCAAATAAATAAGTCAACAATACTAAATTATTTCAAAATGGGACATACATATAATATAAATAGCTCTTGAGATGGTATAAAGTGAGTCCTCGAGTCCCCATAACCCTCATCAGGTCTTATTATGTCGTATTCTTTTCTTTAAACGGATATGAATTTCCATGCAACCCTCTACCTAGATTTGAAATGGGTTACTAACACTATTTCTTTTGACATGTTGAACACTTAGATGAAATGAGATAGAAGGGAAAAGGTTCTTCTTATTCTTCAAGGAGTAACTTTCAAGAGTCTGTTGAAAGGTGTTAGAAGAAGCAATAGTCATGCAAGGAAGGTGATAAGTGTAGAAATGATGACTAAAACAAATTATGTAAGTTTTCCTTTCCTATCTAATACTTATTTTTCTGTTGTAAGATAAGCATATAGCTCCTTCTAATAGTTGGTTTGAATATGTTTAAAGAATGCATAGTGGTTATACCTTTTCCAATAATGATTTGAATGTAATAGACATGAGAAGCAGAACCTAAACTTTGCAACATTTTCCATGCTATGGTTTGTCACATGTTTTTTTTTGTTTTCTTTTATTCCTCTGTCTGAATCTGGATAATACAGTAGTGTATGGTCCACACTTCAAACTCTGCTAATTTAAAAAGATAAGAATTAACATGCATTATCATCTAAGTGAAATTTCTTTCATGCTTTGTGATGATCCTTAATATGCTTTGTGAACCCAAAGTTCTTTTCCAAATTGTTAACTTCAAATGAGGTTGTGGAAGAGGCGTGTGAACTGCTTGAAAATTTCCCATCAAGAAGTTATGTAATAGCTAGGGAACCTCTAACGTAAAGGAGAAGATGAGCCACACAAGAAAATCAAATTTGAAGGCATGACACAACCGCCCAAGTGAAACCCTAGCTAAGTAAAGGTTGTCATTATTTAAAACACCAATACTCCTGCTAGAAGAAAAATCACAACGAATCACCCATTATGGCCATGATAAAACACAGATACGACCATGAAACTTTGTTATGAGTGTGACAAATCGTTAGATAGACAAAACATGTACAAAACATGGTTCACAAGAAAAAATGGATTTGAATGAGAGATGATGATAAGTCAGTCGTGTCCCTTATTCCTTCCATCCCCTATTTTTGTGTTGCGCCGTGTTATAAAGTTGTCATTGTTATATTTATTTAACCATCTCATAATGCTAGAAATAATTTCACTAATATGTGTGCAATTTTGTATTAATTCACACCGTGACGACTACAATCCGTAACACATCATCCATTACGAGTTGTCGTTGGTTTTTGCTACTTTCTCCCCCTTACATCGCATTACAGATTTTTCAAAAGTTAGCAATAGCAGCTTCTCATTTAAAAAATAAAATCAATCTGTTTTATAAAATATTTGTAGAAAAAAGGCACTCATATGGGGTATAATTTGTATGCAAGAGGATCTAACCCTCATTCTAATTAAGGCTAGACAAAATCATTCATCTACTTGGGCCAGGCAAATGTTGCGGGTCTTCCTCGATTTCATCATGTAACTCTTCTTCATCATTTGTGCCCAAGACATGTGAAAATCTAAGTGAATCGAAATCATTAGGTGATTGGTTTTTAAAGATATAAAAAGTATCAAACGATAGTTAATTAACGTTCGAATCATTTTTAAATCGGTTTACGTGCATCTACTGAACAATAATTAATTATCGTTCGGCAATTTCCTTGGAAGTAATCACTACAGGTAGATACCTAAAGAGAAAACATCAATCACTTGATGCTTATTTGAATTGAATTAATTTGTGAAAAAAATTGGTTCGAAATATAACAAAAAATTTGCGTCAAAGGAAAAACATATGCGCAACAATTTTTTTTTTCCTGACATACATTATTATGTTAGCCTTTAGGAACCGACCAAGTCTCCATCCTGCTACTGGGATGGCTGGGAATTGACCCAAATAAGTCCCAAGATACATGTCTACAAAGCGTGGTCTAAGTAACTTTCAATTTTTACTCATCTGCATTTAATAGACAAGCATTTTCCTAATCAAACATAGTAATATGTCTATATTGAGCTGGTTGTTGGGTCCATACTAAATTCAGACTATTTAAGAGAAAAGAAAAATAAAAGAATTTAAAGGAATGCATGACCTTGGGTGTAACTAAATCTATTATTTTACGCTAACAACTAATATTAATTTATTATCTTACAATTAATTCAAAATACATTTATATGTGAGATTGGCGTGATGGTAACATGTACCCTAAAAACATATGCTAAAAAATTTACAATAGAAATTGATTTTTTTTTTGAAAGACCGGCTTAACAAAATTGATTTTGTAAAGGTGGGTTATGACTCAATCAAAATTATAAGATTATCAAAATTTATCTAAAATTTGTTGGGCGCGGATCATAAGTTTTTGAGCATAAGATGGTGTGTTAAAAAATCCAACATTATATGATATGACTTGAGAATGTGTTTGTAATTAAACTGAAAAATGGAAAATCCTCACCTATCTATGTATATTCTCATACAGCTGGTGAAGCAGGAGCTTCATTTGTCTAAAAACTCGTACATGCATGGATTTACTATCAAAAGTGGAAACGTGCATGTGTTGATTAATCTGACACACTCTGAAATATTAACGAAAAATGAAATAACAATTTGTTCATATAAACTAAAAATCTAGTCAAGTCTGACTTCATCCCAAGGTTAAGGTTCTGAAATTAATTAGCAACTATATTAGAAATGTCTACCTGTATCCAACTTTATATTGTATATATTTTTAGAAGGATTGTAGTGGGAGAATTTATAACTTCTGACGTAACATAATCTATATAAAAGAGTCAATATCCAATTATCTTTGATATTAATGTTAAACTTGATTATTACACAACTGTTTTTTAATGAAAATTAAATTATATCATATCTTAATGATCTAAAATTGTACACATGGTTATTAAGAAGTCGTTAAAATTGTATGTCCATTTTCATACATATACACATGTATACTTGACGTAAATTACTCATAAATATCCAAAATTGCTATTATTCCAAATGGTTGAATGGTAAGCTCTCATGCAAGAATCACCACATCTTTAGTCATGCCGAGAAGGAAAAATTACAAGAATTAATTAAGTTCATTCATATGTATATATTTTGTATATTTTCCCACAAGACTTTCATGTGTATAGAACACACTTCTTTCAAAACAAATGTGTATAGATCACACTAACAATTAATTGAGAAAATTAGTTATATTTAAAATAACAGAAACGTACACAAAATTACTGAAAAATATTTTACACTCATCTTTGTGTTTTAATTTTGTTATACGTCATAGAAATATATACTTAATTTATAACACCTATCAACAATGACTTCTTGTTGTCAAAAAAAAAAAGGACTTCTTGTTAGACAATGTCAACATTTGTTTTTTGATAAATCAAATTTTATGTGAGTAATCTCATGGTTAGAAATCCCAAGACTCAAAGAGTGTTATCAAACGTACTTACATATTAACAAAGGATGTTAACATTTTACCCTTTTACAGGCAATGTTAACATGAAACATTGGAAAATTGTAAAAGAAAGAAGGAAAAAAGTATACTTCAATTCTTAGGCACATAAGAAGAAATCAATTGAGATTTTAGTTTATACTTTATAGATTTAATTTATTTGTTTTCTTACAATTAGAAAAGGAAAAAAGGTTTTATCAAGAACAAAAAGAAGAGGATAAAAGATCTAACTAACCCATTAGAACCAAATCAAATATTATTATACTAAGCTCCAATGATCCATGCCTCCTTTATTTATTGTACCTCTATTTTAACCATGATAATAACTTGAAATTAAAATACATTTCTAAAAATAAATTGATAATAACACCACCCATAATCGTCATTTTTTTCCTTCAAAAGTACTAAAAAACAAACAAGAAACATCATTATAATTGAAACCTTAAATCCCACCAGAGGAAGAAGAAAAAGGGCTATGACCAAATCCAAATGCTTTGATATGATCCTTAAGTGACCTCTTGTGTTTGAAATCTGATCCACAAATACAAAGCCAACGCTTGCCACAGTTTTTCTCATGAGTTCTCCAATCACCTTTCACTGCCAATGGCTTCCCACATTTTCGACAAGTAAACGTCTTCGAACCATGCTTCCTCTTGTAGTGTGTCTGCAGTGTCCTGAAATCCTTCAATGGCTTAGCTCTTGGATGCTCAATGTTGTTCTTGCATCCATTTGAACAACAATAGCATGGTAGGTCTAACAATGGTCGTGGATGGGTTCTTTTCAGTGAGTCTGGTCCTCTTCGATACTGTGAACCATGCCCCCACATATGCATCTATCGCCATATTGAAAATATAATCAAGGTTTCAAAAATTAAAAATTCTAAGATAAAAAATCTAGGTTTTGACATCAAAGTTTTTAATTTATTTGTGACTATCAAGGTTTAAAATATTGATTGCAATAAGGGTCGTGGTAGGATCACGATCCTTGATATTATAGAGAATCACTGTCAAATCTGACCGATGAAACCTCTATTGTGTGTGTTTGCAAATTCGACAATTTAACAAACTGTTGTGTCCTAAAACCCTAGGAACTTCAATTAAAGTTTCATTGACCAGATTTGACAAGGATTGTATGAAAAATTCAATACAATATGATAATCTCATGAGATGTGATGAAAAAGAGAATATAAATAATTTATGAGCATTGATTTTTTTTTTTGGAGAGATTATGAGCATTTACCTAAAAGCTTATTATATTTTTATGTTGATTAATTTGTTGATATGTGACAATAATGTATTGTGTAGGATAGATTTACAGTAATCATGTATGATGTATCATGCAAAACCTCAATAATCGAACGTGAAAAGTATCAAACTTACCAAAGATTTTTTTATTAAGTTGTAAAAAATTATGAAAACTAAACCTGAAGGTTGTTGTAACGATTGAAAGTTTTGAGGCAAACTGGGCAAGAGAAATGACTGAATCCAATGAGAATCTGTTCTTGAGTTGGTATCCAGTAATTGTTAGGAACATGATTTGGGACATTCACAAATCCATTTTCATTTGGTGATTCACTTGAATTGTTAGGAAGGCCTATTTGTAAGGCCACTGTGACATCCTCAGCTTGATTAAAACATGACTTATGACTTTCATTTTGTGGTAAAGGTTCTTGAGGAGTTGAACCTAGGAAGCTACTTAGCAAAGGTAGAGGTTGTAGATCGTTTTGATTCATATCAATGTATAGAGAAGAATAAAGATAATTTGCATGTGAATGAGGCAGGGTATAATAGCTACATAATATAGACTCCTATTTATAATATCCAAGGGATCCCACATGCATGGCATTTCTTTTAAAATTATTTTTAAGAGGTTAATTTTGATTCACAGTCGGTGTTAAACTTTTTACACTGTGAAGTGGATGAGCTTAAGTGGTTAATATGTTTTAATTAAGGATGAACTATTCGAGAAAATCAGAATTCGAATCCTGCATAAACAATATTTCGTCAGATTTTACCTGCCTCTCGATTTAAATTTTAGGATTATTAGGAGACTTTTATTTGAGAATTAGAGGGTTTAGACCAAAAAATAATAATATATGATTTTTTTTAAAGGTAAATATGACTAAAGTATAATATTTTAAATAATCCAATAGTTATGATTAATTGACTGTGTAAAAAAATATTTACACCATATCAATTAAATGTTATTTTTAAATGCAAAACAATAAGTGCAATGTATGTTAGATTTTTTCAGATTATGGAACTATAATAATGACTGGAGCAACAATAGATAAATTGGCATGTAATAGAACATGGAAAAGTGGAGGAGTGAAAGAAATTGTGTGATAGGTGGCCGGAGAATATTACAGTTGAATGAAAAGGGCCTTTGTTACAACCTCATAATTTTCTCCCTTATGTCTACTTTCTCTATTTTAAGCCTAGATAAGAAATACCATAAATGATGTGGACCATGAAATCCAAACTTAGAAACTATTGCATATAAGTGGATTTTAATTATAGGGCAACAAATTTTGCACATTTGAATTTATCAGATACATTTCAAATTCCCTCTGATTCTTAGCACTATGTTGACACTCAACATACAAGACTTTATGGTGATTTTAATTTCCTTTGTATAAGAACTGTAAAATTCTGACTCATGAAGGTGACTGTTAAATAATTTCAAATTTGCATTTGGATAGTTCACTACATGTTATAATTTTCCCATTGGTTAGGATTTACAACCAATGAATGAGGGGTATAGATTTTTTATTAATGGAGGTTAAATCTTTATGGGAAAAATTTGTACAAACATAATGACAGGGCCTAAAATAGTATATGTATAATTATGATATACTACTTTTATCCAACATAACAAAATTACAATTGTTTCTTAATCTTGAATATGACTTTTCTCAACCAGAATATTTTAATGACTCAATTACAATTGAGGTAAACCAACAAAATTAGTAGAGAAATAATACAAACTATATATAGTAGTACCATAATCTTGATAAATTGTGGGGACAAGTTTACTCGTTCTCTTAAATTTTGGGTCACTCGATCACTATCCATTTATAATTTATAAACCACTTTGTAAATCATATTATCTTTTATAATTTTAATAATATTCTGAAAATATACTTAGGTTTTATAACCTTGTTAACTTTTTTCATGACCAGGAAAGAAATTAGAAGAAAGGAAAGGAGAAGGTTAAAATTACTCAATACATACTCTAGAAGGGAAGTTCTAGATTGGAAAAAAAAATTCAAATTGTTAGTATTAAGTGAAAGTTGAGTTTCAAGGCGTGACTTCCTTATCTATGACATGAGCTTCTTAAAGAATCACTATTATAGTTCATGTATTTGAAAAATGTTATAAACGCTATTTTTCCAACATCATTCCAACCCTAATTCTTTTATTGCGTGAGTTTCACCACTTTATTTGAGACACATTTTTAAAGTTTGAGACTCACATAGATTTCATTCGATAAGAAAATGAGTGTTAAAAAGAGTGTTTAAAAAAAAGAGTTCATGGCATTCCTCTCACGTATTTTTCTACTCGAAAACAAAGAAATTACTTCTTTACACAATGAACCAATAACAAATTGTCGACACTTTGAATAAAAAAAAAAAAGGAAAAGAACGGTAATGTAATTTTTCAATGTGTTGGTAACTTTTGTTCATGATTGAGCAATGGTTTCTGATCTGCATTGTTGGACTCGGGTTTAACTTATGTTCATATGGAGGGGGTGCTCGTATACTTGGTTCAAAAGCCTTGGTATTGTCAAAGAGGTTGAGGAAAGACTTGATCATGCATTGGCTTCAGGCTCTTATGGCCTCATATGTTTCCAATTCCAAATGCAATGTTGGGAAACTTACGTACCCTATTATGTCGGTACATGATCCGATCACATGTAGTAGGAAGGTTCGAGCTAGATTTAAGTATGCAATTTGGAGAGAAACTGGTTTCAAACAAGCTGAATTTGTGTGCATCAGACTTATCCTTTTGGAATAAAAATCATTTCTAGCATATCAGACATGATCTTACTTAATATAAATCAAAGGTGGTCTAATTACTCCAAATCCCTAACCCTAATTGCAGCCCTAAAACCCAAAATGACAAATTTATTCTTGAATATCAAGTCATTTCCCTCCAATTTGTTGCTTTCCTGCATCAGTCTTGAACCACTCAAACTTTGGCCCACTCACACGTTTTTCATTGGTCTTAAGCCACTCATCAATGAATAAATGTTTGCTATAAACGATGTATGTAGTTATTCAAGAACTCATTAACCAAGACTTAGACCCAACTATCAACTACTTCATTACGTAGATCACTTCTATTCTCTTGCTATTTAAATGAACAAAGTTTACAACAAGTTTCTTTTGATGCATGTGTTTTGATAGTAAGATAACAATCATTTTGTTTTCAAGCTTTGTAACATAAAGATCAAGATGTCGAGTTTAGAGAACTTTGTTATATTTGCAAAGGATCGAGATTTTGTCGATGTGCTAATTTACTTGAAAGGTTTCTTGATTTTCATTTTTTTTTGTTTATATATTCTTAAACTAAAGCATCTTTTTTTATCCTACTGTTGTTCTACACTTCTTTTTATCGAATCTATTTTGTACCATTCTCTACTTACATTGCTCATCTTATACTACCAGTTCATAATAATTCATGTTGGCTGAAGAAACATGTTTGACATTATTCAATTACAGTCGAATATTGTTCTAATTTTTCTGAATTATTCTTTAGGAAACATTGGAATTTTGTGATACATTGCTCATCTTATACTACCAGTTCATAATAAATCTATCTATAGATTTAACACAAAATTATGTTTTATTACCTTTAGATTCATATGTCAATAACGAATTCATTATTGGTTGTAAGCAAATATAATGATATTCATTTATAACAGACTCGTGCGATAGCACGGGACAGAAGTCTAATATTGATAAATGCAAGGAAAAAGTTGACCAAGTTCAAAGCCAGGTTGATTAAGATAATGTAAGCTTCTTCAATGCATTGAGGAATCGTATGTCACGTATATTGGTGCAAGAACATTTTTTGGAACCAATGTGCTAAAACTAATTGGTTACATGATGGAGATTTAATTTAGGCTAAATTAATCCAATGGTCCCTCAACTAATTTCTAGTTTTTATTTTGATCTCATAAGTCTTAAAATCATCATTTTGGTCCTTCAACGTTTGCTCCATTATTCAAAAAAGTCTCTGACTATTAACTTTAACCGCAAATGTCTATGGTGGACCAACCTTAAGAGTGGTCCACCATAGATTCCATTAATTATTTTAATTTAAACCGTTTGATCTTTTTTTAAAAGGAGGGCCGTTGGATCACGCAGGTGTATTTTATCTTACGGTGAACCATCAACACTTAATTCTTTTTCCCTTTCTTCATCTTCTTCCTTCAACATTTTCATCATCTTCACATAATCTTCAACAAATCAAAAAAAAAAAACGCATAACTGATTCTTAGAACATCAACATCAACAAATCAAAACAACAATCGACCATTTCTGTGCCTTCGGCGACAGCGCGAGAAAGTCGGAAAACAATAAATCCAAGATCTGACAAAGATGAATCCTCCGTTGTTAGTGGCTTCCAAAGAAAACCTTTAGGATTTTCAACTTCTACACCTGTTCGAAATTTTCCAGTAACAATGAAATTAACCATTTGAATTGAAAATTTTCACATCTCACCGTTGTCCACTTCACATTCTTGATTTCGTTTCCGGTGTTTGAATGGAAATATGATGATGTAGTTTATTGATGAATGGATATATGATAGGATCTATAAATTTAATTTGTTTCTGGTTTTTTTTT
>Ga0228711_1008185_pt1 | contig 14793 bp, 9 predicted proteins | sample MedpolnodulmetaG_2_FD_177996 | JGI IMG/M metagenome (GOLD analysis project Ga0228711, IMG submission 177996) | Root nodule microbial communities from Medicago polymorpha collected in Santa Monica, California, United States - brown nodules | ecosystem: Host-associated > Plants > Roots > Nodule...
GGTAATTAGGTTTTAAGATTTTTTCAATTATTTTAGAAATGTTTATGTTCTTTTTATTTTTTCCGAAAAACTGTGATGAATGTATGACCGGTATGCTGAAAATGAAGAGAGAATGGAAGAGAAAAGTGCATAAAGAGATTATACTGGTTCCCCTTCGCACCTCATGAAGGATTTCACTATGTCAAAATCTTTGTTACTAGCAAACCTCACCCCAAGACTCCTCTAATAATCTTCCTACTCAACTAAGATAGAACACCATTGTTTTTACAACAAGAATTTTCACCAAACCTATAATGAAATTCTCACAACATTTGAACAAGAATCTTCACCAAACACTATGATGAATTTCTTACTAACAAATGTGGAAGAACTTTTGTATGGTTGTATCAAATCAATATCACTTTCAAATGAATATAACTTAATGCTCAAAAACTTTTTTGGATATGAAAATATAATCAAGGTTTCACAAAGAAAAAATAGAAGTTTGAAAGTTTAAGTAAGAAAGTGATAGTTGATTTTAAACTTATTGAATATGAATGTAAGTTTTTGTTGTTTAGATGTCAAATGTATTTATAGAGGTTGTAGAAAATATCCATGAAGCAAGACACTGGTTCCAAAAGGTTCCATGAACCATTACTAATCAATTGAATCACACCAATTCATGAAAAAATGCATTTTGATATGTGGTAACCGTTACTGTGTTTTGGTAATCGGTTACACCTTTCGAACATTAAAATTGAATTTCAAAGGTGGTAATCGATTACACTAATATGGTAATTCATTACATGAACTTAATAATCAATTTTTCACAAGTTTAAAGGCTTGTTTCACATGGACACTTAAATTTAACTTTAGAAAATGATTTGTGATTAAGTTCAAATGAATTTCTGAGCATTTTAAGTAATAAAGATTTTGAAAATGATAAATCAAAGATAAATACCATACTTAAAATGATTCACAATATACAATCTAAAAGTCTTTATCTTTATGTTATTTTCATCTTGTGCCTTCATATTTTTTCTTCTATTGTGATGTGTGTTTGTTATCATCAAAACACAGTCAAGTCTTGAAAGAGGTCTTCTTCACACTGCTTTAAGTCCAAAAAATACTAATGCATGACCAACAAATCCAAAGAAAATTGAAGTTTATGTATAATATACAAAATAATTCTTGCATTGTTACTTCTTTTATGAGAATAACAGCATTACAACAGAAGTTGTTGATTCAACTGTTAAGCAATGGGTTCAATTTTGTTATTGCGATGTTTGTAATGGGCATGTGATCTTAAAATCAACATTGTTTACATAAACATAAAATGTATCTTCATTTACTTACATATCCTCTTTACAAACATCATCACAATAATACACATGAACCCTCGGCTTAAAGTTGAATCAATAACTCTTGATGTAATGTTGTTATGCCCCTTAAAAGAAGTTCTTCATCAACTCCCTGCCAAATTTTTGGAGGAATGAAATTCTTCTACTTCTTTTATATAATGAGATTGATTCACAGTAAGTATAATCCTAAAAGGGGTACTTTTTTTTTTTGAAACATCAAATTTTATTAAACAACCAGATCTCTGCTCAAGACGAACAGAGACCAGTGAAACTGAGAATACAAACAAAAGACGTCGTACATAGATGGAACACCCGAAAGTAAACACCCTAAAAACACCCCTGAGGACAACACCCACCAAAATACATGTCACCACCTAAAATAGACTCCATCACGAAAACAACCACTGTAAAAATGATATCCAACCACCCATCCTCACTACTCATCCCCTTAGAAAAACACCCCTCAAAATAAAACTCACGGTCCTGAACACCAAAGTTGAGCCACATCCGCAAATCTCCTATCCAAAAAATCATTCAACTTCGACCACCTCCTGACGTCCAATCCACCGAAAGAATCCATAAAAAGCCCAAAACCTAACTTGAGCCAAAGAACTTACTCCTGATCTCGAATCAACAGTGATCGGCCCACTAGACTTTAAGGCCAAATCAAAAGGTCATCCCTCACCCCTAGTACACTAGAGAAACACCAAATCACGTCAAACAAGATTGCAGCTAGACACCGACTCCTGATCTCGAAGCAAAAGTATTTGGCCCACCGGAAAACCAGCACACAAAAAGGATGACAAAACGATATGATAAGCGGTGGTGCAAACAACAAACAGATCAAAAGGAAAAGGCTCAACACAAAGGGACCTGCTTCATCCAAACACCATAAACACCTTAACAACCCAAAAAATGCAAACAAGAGCTAGTGATGACGAACAATGACCCGAGTAACAGAGGCAGACTCTAAAAGAAATCACACCCAACAAACACCTGCCTCCTCACCTAAAAAACACGAACCACCCCCTTATAAAGGTCTCGTCCGTAAACCGTTCCAACACCAAATCTGAGTCCAAAAAAACCACGACCACCAAACCTCACTAAAACAACCCCACGATCCCCCACACAAAGCCACCACTACCACCTCAACCGAAACACCACCACCATGCATCACCACCACCACCTCAACACCACCACACAAACAAAAAACAACATCGAAATAGTAAAAATAACGAACACACAGTGACCTCATGGGGGTCTGGCATCAAACAAGCAAAATCTGAAGCACCGCGACCACCAGCGCAACCACAACCACCACGATCCTTACGATGACAAACAATCTGGGAGTTCGTTGAAGGAGGATTAATCGTGAATGAAAGAGATGTCGTTCCACCTTCAATCGTCGGAAACATATCACACATATATGCACCATACATCCCCCTCCACACCCCACGTCTGTCGCCACTACCGACCACACTGTCACCTCCAACCGAACAACCCACCAACAGCCGACACACCTTCATCCCGAAAACGGACACAGATCGGCACCACACGTCACCACCACCATGTCACCACCGGTGCAGCCACACCACCTCTAAAATGAATTCGCGACAGATCCACCACCATTGCGGCAAGCTCAAGATTACCAAGATGTCTGGAGAAGATTTGCGTGGACAAGCCAACAAGGAAAGGAGTCCGAGCTCAATCCAAGTGACAGAGCTGATACGGCTGAAAAAAGGCACGGTGGTGTCTAAATCTAAAGCACCACCACCACCCTAACCCACCACATGTCGTGACAGTACCAGCAGCCACCACTCTAAAGCCAGCACCACCACCTCTTCCACCAGCAGCCAAAGAGTTCTTAGAATCACACAACAAAGCTACAACAAAAGTAGGTGTTGAGCAACTTTAATGGAGCGAGAAGCTAGCAAAAGACACAAGCTTACTAGTCTGTTACCAAAGGAACAAGATGGGCTGCGATTTAGTAAACTTAATAGCAAGTAAATACGATGGAAACTAGCTTTGGGGTGGTTCTGGCTACAGTCTTCAACCACCCAAAACCAAACAACCACAAATGAAAAACTCCATATCCGCAAAAGAAAAACGAACGAAAACTGGAAAGAAAAAAAATTGAAAACCACCACCAAGAAACCACCGGCACGGCGGCCTCCAACTGGGAAGGGTGGTGCGGATGGCTAAAGCCGACCGTCGCACCACCACCTAATGTTGGCTACATGTTGAAGGCAAAAACTTTGGATGAAAAGGGAAAGGGTTGCTAGGTGTTTAGACTGTTTACAATGCAGAAGGTAGAGAGAAGGGAAAGGATATTCTAGAGAGAGAAGGTATATTTTTCTTAGTTTAATCCTAAAAGGGGTACTTATGTATGATTTTTATGTATAAATTGAATGTGAACGTATTTATGACAATGTGAACATATTTATTGCAATATTTAATAATTTTGGACATTTTATTTTAAATTCTGCTATATATAAATATAAGCAAAATGTGAACATAAAGTAATATTAAACAATTAGATTATTTTATTTTATTAAAATGAATCTGAAAAAAGTCAAACGCATTTAGTGTAAAAGTTAAATCCAATACATTTGAATTTTAAGACTGTTTTTGCTTATATTAGACCATAAGATCCTAAATTTATATCGTATAGATCATATATATATATAATTTTATACCAATCTAAAATGATCTGATATATTTTTTAGACCCACCAAGATTAACGGTGTACAATAAAAACTCTTAAAATGTTAATCTTGGTGGGTTTTAGTAACATATCAAATAATTCTAGATTTGTATAAAATTTTACATGGATGATTAGCGTCATGTGTGTAGCGCCGCGAAAAATAAAAATATGGCCACGAGTATAAACATTCGCAACGATAACGGAGTCGCCACCGAACTTTATTTATCCCAAAATAGGGAAAGGAAAATATCGATAAAACCTTGAGTGAACATGGTCTGTGAACCATGAGATGGGTTCTAAAGTTGGTTATGCGAGAGGAAGGTTTTAGCACCCCTCGCATCTGTTGTACATAATGGGAACCATTTAGGGGGAAGGTTTGCTTACTCTCACAGGTTTAGGTTATCTTCCTATATGCAGGTTTCTTATTTTTATATTATTAAAACAAAATAAAAATATTTTTTATTGGGGTGCTTGACGAGATGTTGCGATCTCGCTCCTACGTATTCTTGTGTGTAGTGGGAGACTCAAAGCTACGTAGTTCTTTGTAAAAAAGATTTGTGGGTTGGTTATTTTTTAGCGAATAATGCTTATGTCACATTCCACTAATACAACAATGCTTGTATGCTCGAATTAGGAGGCTTAAGCATGTGTATATATATAACAATACTTGAATGCTCGCATTAGGAGGTTTAAGCATGTGTATGTGTCAGAGGAATGATTTTAAGGTTTTTTAATGAGAATAATTCCAAGATCACGAGACATACGTCAGGGATAGGAATTATCCGGGTGCTAAAAGACATACGTCAGACCAAACCTGTTTCATTCTTTTATTATAAAAAAAGCCTTGACTTAAATAGTGAAGATAACCCCAAGATCGAGAGACATACATCAAGGATAGGAATTATCCGGGTGCAAAAAGACATAAGTTAGATCGACCTTTTCACTATGTTTATTAAAAAAGTCTAGAATTAAATAGTGAGGATAATCCCAAGATCGTGAGACATACGTCGGAGATTGGAATTATCCGGGTGCAAAAAGACATATGTCAGATTGACCTTTTTCACTATGTTTATTAAAAAAGAGTCTTGAATTAAATAGTGAGGATAATCTCAAGATCGTGAGACATACGTCAGAGATAACATACGTCAGATCTACCTTTTTCACTATGTTTATTAAAAAAACATCTTGAATCAAATAGTGAGGATAATCCCAAGATCGCGAGACATACGTCAGGGATAAGAATTATCCGGGTCCAACAAGACATACGTTAGATCGACCTTTTTCACTATATTTATGACAATCCAAAAATGAAAAGAAAAAGAGTGAAGGGGTAGAAGATGAGAGAATGCAATATGAATATGAATTAATGAGAATGCAATAAATACACAAATAAATATGCATGCAAGACTTAAAATAAATAAATAAAAAGAACAAATAAGAAAACACAACAATAATGGAGCAAATGAATGAATAAATAAATAAATGAGCATCAAATAAAAATAATTAAATAAACATCTTAAGATAAAAAAAAATAGGTGCTCTAACAAGAACACCTTTGTTAGTGCAAAGATTTGACTCAATAAGCTTAAATAAGCTATTGTTCAAATAATCACTTATTTACATAAACTAAAAAGCAAAATAAAAAAATTAAAAATGACTTATAAAAATAAGCCTTACAAAAAAAGAAAAAAAAGAAGATCTGAAAAGATCATCCTTGTTAATGCAAAAAAAATTAACTCAAGAGCTTAAATAAGCACTTGTTCAAAAGCACTTATTTGAAAGGAAAAAAACAATTAAAATAAAGTCTGGGGGGGGGGTCTGGGGATTGGGGGGTTTCAGATCTGAAAAGGGTGAGTAAAATAACACCAACAACATTTGATCCAGGCCCAAGCTCATTCCCCTTCATATAAAACAAAACAGCACAAAAGACAGAAATGGTAGGGGCCACAAGTCAAGGGAATTCCCCACAAGCAAAAACGCAACGCACGTGAAGAACAAGAAACACCATCTTTCATTCAAATTTCAAAAACTCAAATGGACACCAAAACAGACAAATGAATATACCATTTTGCTTAGCTTTTTGCATTGATCATGAATCTATTCTTAGATTTCACAGAGGAAATTTGTGCAAAGAGAAAAATGAACCACAACTTCGAAATAAAAAAAACACAAAACAAAATGAATTCAACAAAACTAATTAATGGAAAAGCTTCATAACACTTCCAGGAGTATAAATATACCAACACCAACCTTGTTTGAGCCCCGAATCGGTCTAACCAAATCTACCTTCTTCTTTGCAATTTTGAGATTTTGAATTCACGATTCTATGTGGTTTTTCTTGAGTTTTTGAGTGTTTTTGGTATGTTAAGAGTGTTTAGAAGCTTTGGGTTAAAGAAGAATGAAGTTTTATGGTGGTTTGAAGATTTTTCATTTTTTGAAGAAAATGGTGTTTTTTTTTCTAACTCATAATTTCGGCCACCACCATCCAATGAGCTTATTGGATATTTATAGAGGGAGTAACTTGGTCTCCAAGAGTGGAAAATTAGGTTAAGAGTGGTTTAGCAAGGGTAAATTGGAATTTTTGCAAAAATAAGTTTTTTGACACTTTTATTTTGTTGATTTTTGGTGACGTGTATATGAATGATGAGCTTTTATATATGTGGATGGTTCTAGAGACTAAAGTTGTGGTGAAGGAATCAAATGAGAGTGAAATGTGTATTTTCGATGAATTTGTCAAAGTTAGTTAGTTTTTTTTGGATTTTTGGATTTAATTTGAATTTTGTACTATTGAAGATGTAATTGGTGCAAAGTTATGATTTTTGTGATTGGAAATGATATAGAAATGAAATGAATCAAAGTTGGAGTTTTGGGTTTGATAGAATTGAGTTTTCTTGATAACGAAGTAACAAAATAAAATGTGAAAAAGAATAAATAAAAATATGCATAAAAATGAAAATTTTGAAGTTAACTTGTAAAACAAGTAACTAAAGCTAAAAATACTCATGGAAATGCATTTGGTGTAAAAAAAATATGTTTGTTGACTTTTTTTGCAGAATTGACTTTTGGTCAAAGGGTGACTTAGTTTGTAAAACAATTTAGAAAACAAGGAGAAAGAATGAAAGTTTTGGCTAGGGCAAAATTGGGGTATTACAATATGTACTTATAATCTAACGGTCAAATTTAAAAAACATGAATCAAGTAAAACGATATTGAGCGATGTAACATTAGTATAACATTACATTAATAAAATTTGAGCTCTTCTTTTCATCACTATAAATATACCAAAATTTAATTTTAGTCCCTTAAAAAAAAAATGAGATGTTTTCATCCTCACAGGATTTTTATTTTATTTTTTATACCTAATGGATATAATTTTGACATGTTTTTGAACAAAATATGAATATATGAAGGTTAAACATAATAAATGAACAGAATATGGATACAATTTGAACATAAAAGTGTTATAATCTTGACATCTTGACATTTACATGAACATAAAGTGGTCATTAAGGACCAAAAACAAAATAAATTTTTGTGAGGATGAAAACAATCAGTTTAATTTTTTTAAGGACTAAAATCAAAATTCGATATATTTATAAGAACGAAAAACATATTTAACTTATATATATATACACACACACACACACACACACACACACACGAGAAATAATATTTGTATAACCATTTTTTGATAATTTTCTCTTTCATACTCACATTAGGTTTTTACTTTCTCTCTCTATTGTTTTAGTTTTCGTGTCAATAACTTTTTTTTTTTTTTTAAATTTATGGATGTTCTAAAAATTGTCACACAAATAGTTATTCAAATAACACATATATATTTGACATAGTTATTGATGCAACAACTTTTTTTAATATCCACAAATTTTTAAATGAGTCTTATATTAGAATTTCTTTTTTTGAAGGACAATATTTTTTTCTATTGATGATTATACATGTTAAGTAATAATACACATAGTCAAAATATGTAATGAATATGATCGTACCTGATCAGAAGGTGATTGTCGGCGCTTTGAATGTGGTAGTTTGAGTGGTGGTAGAATGCATCAAGAATGCTTCTTAGAATGCGGGGGGTGTGTACCTGCAAACACTCCGACGCTCAAGTCAGTAGAGATCATAGAATGAGGGTTTAAAGAGAGAATAGATTCTACCTTGGGGACTGCTAGGAGTCCCCTATATATAGAGGCAGGTGGCTGCAGAGTCGTTGTAATGGCACACGTGTACCCAGCGGTTACGAAATCGTGGAAAGTGTAACCGTCGGGAAAGATTCACGGGAACGTGCAAAGAGACGTTGCATTTCGTTTGAATTGGTCTCATTTGCTCTATACACCCCCCTCGCGAGGAAAGGGTGTGTTGCAAGTAAAGTTGTCAAATGCGGTATTTAGGCTTGGATTGTATCGGGCCTAAGTAAGTGGGTCTTAGGTCTTTCGACCGGTCCAGAACATAATATTTATTTACATTCTAGAATTATATATATTTTTATACTATAAAATTGATATTCTTTTTCTACAAATAACATTTAATATATAATCTTAACAACTATAAAGAAAAGATAAAACTATGATATATACATTGAATTTTTTTTATGCAAAAGGAAATATAATAAACAAAAAAGAAAGTACAAAAGAGTTGGGGGGGCATAAACCTGACCCAGCAACCACAATTCAACCCAAAACGAATAATACAACAATAGTTAACAAAAGTTGTATATTAGAAACCAACTAGACGTAAATCAAGTTAAAAACACAATGCATAGCAGATAGATACACACTGCACATCCCTAATTTTTATGGAAATACTTATATTTAGACACCTCTTCATCCAATATACACCCAATCAGGGCCGGCCCAACGTATGTTGTGGCCTAATGAGAAAATTTATATGAGGTCTTTTAAAAATAATAATAAAGATTTATTGAAATTATTAGTCATAGCATTTATCTATAAATAATTTTGTGAAAAAAATAGTTAGATATAATTTAACCACTTATCAATAATTATAATGAATCATTTATTTGATTTTATTTATTTAGGTATTTTGGTCAAGTTATTTAATTTTATTTCTTGAGGCAATAATGATGATGATAAATTACAATTAAAAAAGTATAATAAATCCTGACTTACGAAGAAAGTATAATGAATATTGTCAATGAAAAATGAAGCATTTTTTGTCAAAAATTAAACTTCCTAATGACTTAAGTGTGCAGCGCTCAAGATAAACAATTAAATTCGTGAAGATGTGAAACAAAAGTGTCGATCATGTGAACTATTGCTATAAAAATGTGACCTTCTGCCAATTCGCCATGTATTGCTTTCTGAGTATAACAAGGAATGAATGTATCTATTACTAAAACTATAAGCCTATTTTTTAGGCTTAAAGATTTGGGGCCTAAATTTCTTTGGGCTTGGGTCGTCCCTACACTCAACCCAATCCTACCTATCCCCGCATATAACACATGATGTAAGACTAATAACAAGAGCATGCACGGATGCACCTTATGTCTATTGGGGTTAATTAGTTAACCCCATTTTTTTTCATTTTATTTCAATCAATAATAGTATGATTTCATATCTTGACCCCACTTTAAATTTAAGGTGAGAAAAACACAAGAAGGGGGTGTTGAATTGTGTTAGCTTTTTATTCTTTTTAAACTAAGTCCAAAGTCTGATAGAGTTCAAATTTTGAAGCAATGTTCAGAGTCTAATGCAGCGGATAAAGTAAAGATATATATATATATATATATATATATATATATATATATATATAGAGAGAGAGAGAGAGAGAGAGAAGAGAAAGACACAAAGCAATTATCTTGGTTCCTTCCATGGAAGTAGTCAAGTCCCCCTTGCACTTCCAAGGAGATTTCACTATAATCCAATCTGATTACAAATGCTCAAGCACAAAAGTAAGAGACTTCAAATACTCAAGCACACAAGCAAGAGATTTCCTATGCTTAAGCACAAAAGCAAGAGACTTCTAAACAAACAAATTACACATAAATAAGTTTGGTTTGAACACTTGATATACAATCAATGGTGTTCACAATAAAAATCAAATCATACTCTTCAGACTCTAGAATTTCTAAGATATGAAAGTAAATAAGAAATTCTAAGTGTTTGATGCACAACAATTTCAGCAGAGTTTTGACACAATTAAATTGTTGTTGAGTCTCTACAAATCTTCAAGTCTTCATTCCTTTATATAGAGGTATGAAAGAGACGTTGTAGAGTTGCCAGCACATCAAAGATTCATTGTAGAAGTTTGATCAATCACCAATGATATGTTGCTTGATTTGATTAATGTCCTAGGAAGGAATAATTTAAAATTCATTCCTTGTATGGAGAATTAACCAGCAGAGACACAATTGTAGCAGTACTATGTCCAAACAATAGTGGAGTAGTGGAGCAGTGATTATACAATTGTACTATTGTCCTTTCTCTGACCATTCTTCAATGGAGAAGCATCTAATGTCTTCTAATTCCTTTGAAATAGTCGTTGCTCCAGACTTCTATTCCTTCTGCAAACTTGTGTCTTCAAATAACCAATATAACTGACTTCAGGTTCAGACTCTGAAGGTCTTCCGACTCTGGTGGATTCAGACTCGGACTGTCAGCTTTTGATGGTCTTCAGTCTCTGACTGGCAACATAGCTTCCTTTGAAAAATCTTTTGCTCTCAATTTGTTCTTCCATAACCAATACCTTGATTAAGACTTATAAATTTTAGTCTATGGTTCTGCACACTTGAACAAATATTAACATATTTAATTGAATTTTTAATACTTTGTTATCATCAAAACTTAAGGTGGCAATGTTAAACATATTTTGTTCCAACAATCATGTTAAACATTTTACATTAAATATATAACCATCTAATTATTAGCATATTTTGCACATGATAGATAAACTCTAAATAAAATAGTAGTATTACTTTCATATTTTCTACTGCAATTTTTTAAAAGTTGATTCATTTTTTTTAAAGAAAATTAGTGTCATCACCGTTTGCATATATGCATTGATTCCCACTTATTGAAATTTATGAATCCATCCCCGAATAAGAGAGAGAGTTTATATTTAATCATGTTTTGCCAATGGAAGGGTGTCAAATGGGGTAGAAAATTAAACGGAATCTATCCATATTTTCCCTTTTATGGCATGCATACCCACCATTTTTTGGGCATAATTGTGCGTGTATAGTTGCTAAGTTGAGCGATGAAGATATCGGCAAGGCATGCATGAATAAAGATAAAAAAATGCATGGGAAAGATGAGAAAATAACCATCCCTCTTTTAACTCACGAGGGCATGTAATTGACGCAATATCATAAGCGTGAGACGCGTAATGTTTATAAGCAAGAAATTAAATAGAGAGAAAGAGTGAAGGATCGTGTGTTTATATGCAAACAATGTTAAAGAATACTTCACGGGAAAGCAACCTATAGCATTTATTACCAACCAAAGTTAACTATTTTGTGAGGACTCTTGCTTTGGCTAACTCATATAAATAGAACATACTTTGATTTGTGTGGCAGATAAAACTAGTAGCTTCCAAAAGGAGAAAGAATTTAAAACTATATTCAACCAGAAAAAGAACCAAACCGATCATGTCTCACATAGCTGTTGAAAGGAACAGAAGAAGACAGATGAATGAACATCTCAAGGTTTTAAGGTCGTTGACCCCTTGTTTCTATATTAAAAGGGTAAATATATATTATCTATATCCCTATCTTTTTTTCACTATTGAATCAAAAACTGAAAAACATGAAACTATTCTTTAATTTCATTGCTAAATATTAGAGAATTTAACACCGAAGACTAAATTCATTTTTTGTCTTCGGTAATTTAACTTTTCTAGTAATATTTTCTTTTATTTCAATATTGAAAACTCTTAAATTAGCAAGAGAAATTTAGTGAAGAAAAACATCAAATCCTATTCTAATTTTGTTTCTAAATATATGATGAAGAAAAACATCAAATCCTATTCTAATTTTGATTCTAAATATATGACAAGGAAACTAGAGAGATTTTTTTTTTTTTTTTTTGTAATTTGTGTGTGATGGATTGGTTCTCAATTTATTTTTCTTCTGATTTATTTTTTTATTTTAGGGAGACCAAGCATCAATAATAGGGGGAGTTATAGAATTCATCAATGAATTGCACCAAGTTCTTCAAGCTTTGGAATCCCAAAAGAGAAGGAAGAGTTTAAGCCCTAGCCCAGGTCCGAGTCCAAAAACACTGCAACCAACACTTCATCAATTTGATATCTCTTCCGGAGGAATTGGGACTAATAATGCTTTCAAGGAACTAGGAGCAAGCTGCAACTCTTCAATTGCAGATGTCGAAGTGAAAATTTCGGGTCCAAACGTGATTTTGAGAGTGATTTCTCAAAGAATTCCAGGTCAAGTTTCAAGGATCATAACTGTTTTAGAAAGTCTTTCATTTGAAGTTCTTCATCTTAACATCAGTAGCATGGAAGAGACCGTTCTATACCAATTTGTGGTCAAGGTAAATTACACAACTATATTCTTCTCATAATTTTTTGATGAATTCATAATTATTTTTTTTAAAATGATCACGCCAACTTTATTGAACTTGGGTATAATTAATAATACATGAACAAATTATTAAGGTAACAAAGATAAGATTCTCAAATATTTTGACTTTACTGTTCTCTAAGCAATTGAAATTTTTAGGCTTGTTCAATTAGGGTTTGGACCCAATTTGATGAATCAAATACGAAGACGTACGTCACTTTTGCTATGAAATGGTAGGGTCATATCATACACAAAAATATACATATTTAATCCCCCTCCCTCCAACCTTATCCCCCTTCTATCTACACCTTTTACTAATGTAATCCAATCTTTAGCTGATTAATGAAGGAAAAAAATGCATTTCATGCGCTTCTTAATTCCCTCCATATTTAATGTATTGAAATAGTAATGGTGCTTTGTGGAGCATTTATGTAAATTCCAACATGAAACTCCGCAGTAAAGCTTCAACATATTTTCCTTCCTTCCCCGTGAATCCACACGTAAAGCTTCAACATGCATTCTTCTGAGATTACGTGTCATGCATATAATAAATGAACAAGTACTAAATAATATTACATTCCTATAATCAATAGTATACTACTACCATGCATGTTTAGCTAACTAATTTTCACGAGATTGATGATGGTACGCGTCTTCAACAAAAACAAAGTAAAGTTATAACTATATTGGATGTATATAGCTATGATCAAATATAGTGGATTAAACTTTTTTCCTTTTATTTGGTTCTAAAAAAAAAATTGAATGCAATATTTTCCTTTTGCATGGTTCTTACATACTTCTCATCAACCCCATTTTTTTTCTTCCATAATTTGTTGCTACAGATAGAGCTGGGATGTCAACTAAGTTTGGAGGAACTAGCTATGGAAGTACAACAAAGCTTTTGTTCAGAGGCTATGAAGTTGACTGCTGTTTAACGAGATATTGCATTTCAAAAGAGACTGTATCGATTTACAATCGTGTACTGTTGTCATAAAATAAAAGCATGTGAACATGCACAGAAACTACTTCTTCAGTTACTATAAATATATTAGGTTATAATTGTGTCATAACCTTTGTCATAAACTTCATGACAATGGAAAAAATATAATGTTTCTCAATATATGGTAATATGTGCGTGCGTGTATTATGTTTTTGCTTATGATCTGATTCACGTACTCACTCGATGATAGTTTAAAATTGTATTAGAGTTGTGTGGGTTTCTTTTTCTGTACCTTTTTCTTGCTATATAGTATAGTACAATTCATGAACTGACTATGTTAATAAATATATTACACAAGGCTTACATTCCTCACTAGAGTCATTATTACTATGTATCAAACATTATTATTATACGAGAATTATGCTAATAAAACATTCTCTGAACTTCCAAGCACATACTATTGGTGTCGCTAATTTATGTTGAAAATGTGTTATTTTAATGGCAAAATATATATAGATTAAAGAAAAAGTGACACAAGGGATACTTTCACTAATTTATGGTGTCGGGGAATGGTGGGAGGTTGGGGTTGGCGGAAGTTTTAAGGTCGAGGTTCGCTTCAAAGTGATAGAAGGAGTTGATGAATTTAGAAGAGGATGTGGGTTGGAATTGGTTCAAAAATGGGATGGTGAGAAAGGTTGGTAATGGTCATTTTACGAGTTTTTGGAGGGACAAATGGGTTGGAAATGCCCCCTTTGTGATGCAATCCCTCGCCTTTTCTCTTTTTCTACTAAAAAAGAGGCTCTGGTGGTGGACCTTTGGGCCTTGACAGAAGGTGTGAGGGGATGGTCGTTTGTTTGGAGGAGATAACCTTTCAATTGAGAAAAGTATTTATTTAATGAGTTGTTGTGTACTATTCAAGGGTTTAGAAGGGGAGTGAGGGGTGGATGCTTGGTGGTGGATTTTGGATGAGGATGGCGTTTTTTTGGCTAGATCTTCTTATAAGGTGTTAAAGGAGGGTTTGCTTCTTGATGGTGAGTCCAATAGGTTGGAAGAGGGTTTTTTTTGAATACCTTTAGGCTTTGTTTGGAAGTTTGGAGGGGAGGGGAAGGAAATGCGAGAAATCTTACACATTTTTTGAAAGAGTATTGTTTTTACAGAGTTATAAATTAATACTTATGATTAATGTATTTTTAATTTTAAAAATATTATAACAACATATAAATTTGAAGAATTCATATAAACCCTCTCAACACCACCACCC
>Ga0228711_1008187_pt1 | contig 14789 bp, 6 predicted proteins | sample MedpolnodulmetaG_2_FD_177996 | JGI IMG/M metagenome (GOLD analysis project Ga0228711, IMG submission 177996) | Root nodule microbial communities from Medicago polymorpha collected in Santa Monica, California, United States - brown nodules | ecosystem: Host-associated > Plants > Roots > Nodule...
AATAAATAATTTATCATTTCCAAATAATACTTTTCTAGTGCTTATTTCGCTCACACAATTATGTACCCCTATTAATTAAAGATACACCCCCACTATATAATCTTAGGTCAAAAATTGGGGTATGACAAATCTTTACTTAATTTTAATAGTTTTTTTAGTCCCTATAAAAAAAACTATGCATTCAATTTTAGTCCCTACTAAATCCGAATTTGTTGAATTATACATAAACTCTTACGCTTTTGAACAACTTTTTGTAGACATGTTAAGAACATCAGTAAAAGTTTCTCCGCAAAAAATTAGTTCAAAATTTGATTTCTACGTTCAGATTTTCGTGACTTTTATACTGAATTTTTGTCATTTAAAAAATTCATATTTAATTCATCTCATGTTAAAAAATTCTAAATTTTAGAAAATGAACTTTTTAAAATGTTCTCAACATGCCTCCAAAAAATCGCTCAAAAAGTTAAAAGTTTAAAGATAATTAAACAAATTTAGTTTTAGCAGGACTAAAATTACATGTAATTATTTCTTGTAAGGACTAAAAAGACTATTAAAATTAACTAAGAATTAAACTTAAAAGTTCTCAATTTTATAGGACTAAGAACATATTTAACCAAAAAGACCACGATAACAGACAAAAAAAATAAAATATACCAGGAGGTATATTTCAACGATGCTGAGTCCCCACCATAATAGTAAAGCGTTTTTTTGGGCTAAACCTAAAAAACCAAACAAAAAACAACAAAATTTCTTTCTTTTTTTGGTGTACAAAACAACAAAATTTCGATGCTGCAGTATCACCATAATTTCTAAATACAGAAAGAAAATACATATTGAAATTATAAAACAAAAAGTTTTGTTTAGACCAGTTACAAAAAACACTCATCGAGTGTGGATTTTTAATTTGAACTAAACAAATAAAAAAAAATTAATTATCCAACGACCCATTCCAAAATTTATTTTAAAAGACGACCTAATAAAAAATCAAACCGAAAAATGATAATTCAAAAAAGAAATTGTTGAAATTATCTTAAATCTTAATCCATTCGTCGGCAAGCAAATTGTCGCGTAGCCGCCACAGCGTATGTTAGTCAACTTATCCATACACTACGCCGCGTTGTTGTTTCAATCACTCTGACCTGGCAGCACACGTCACGCGCTCAAATCAACGCGTATACCCCACCACTTCCTTCTCCAAAAACTTCAAACAAAAAACGTTCAACAAAAAAAACACTCTTAAACAAACCTTAAAACATACGTTAAAACTTGTTCACAAGTGTCACAAAAAAAAATTCAATTCACCGCAAATCAAAAACAAAGACCAACCCATTTTTATCTAGATTCATCCAATACCCACTTTTCAAAATCTGATTTTTTTTCTTTCACAATGGAATCAAAGAATCCAACAAGATTCAAGCTAGGAAAACAATCATCATTAGCACCAGAAAGACACCGTGAAGAAGATGAAGTTCATCATGATGGTGCTGCTACTATTGATCCTGGTGTTAGGTTGATGTATTCAGCGAATGAAGGTGATGTTGATGGAATTCGTGAGGTGCTTGAATCAGGTGTTAGTGTTAATTTTAGAGATGTTGATGGAAGGACTGCTCTTCATATTGCTGCTTGTCAAGGGTTGACTCATGTTGTTCAGTTGTTGCTTGAGAAAGGGGCTGATGTTGATCCTAAAGATCGATGGGGGAGCACGGTAATTTGTTGTTAACCTCTTTAATTACTGTTTTTATTAAGATATGATTTAGTTTAGTTGACTAATTGGTTAAGATTTTGTGTTAGATTGTATTGATGTGGTGAAAAAATGGGAGGAGTAGGGTGTGGAATGTCATTAGTGTAAGATAGATAGATTGGTTAGGGTTTTGATTAGATTAGGCTATGTTTAGATTAACAACATAATGAAGTACTTATCATATAAGTGCGTAATTGCTTATGTATAAGTTATTTCTATTACCAAAGATAGATAAAATAATGTCAAACTGTTTTTCATATAAGTTATAAGTTTTTTTTTATTAGCTATCCTGGATTTTGGTAATAAGCTAGAACTGATAGAGATGGCAGAAGCTGTCTTCGTAAGCTCTTTCAAGCAGTCTCACGAGTACTTATGTTAGTAGATAAACTGAAATAAGTCAATCCAAACATGTTGTTAGTGTTGTTATTATTTCCAAATAATGTTAGAATAGTTTTCATTTGGCTTACAATGGTCTAAATCTGGCTTCAGCCTTCAGGGCAGTTTTGTCTTGGTTTTATGTTGCTTGGCTAGTCTTGTATTATGCATTCATTCTTTTACATTGTAATGCCTGAATAACTAACTGTTTAGGCTTGATCTTGAGTATGCCTGAATAAATCTATGTCATAGTTGCCCTTCGATGCTGTCGCTGTTCGAGAGATACTAACACATAACACTAACAGACAATACATCCAGTTAGATTGGTGGCCATAAAAAATTGCCGAAAACACACAATCTTAGTTGTTGATGAAAATCGAATGCTTGTATTTGAAATTGTATTTTTAATTTGATTTAGCAGAATATGAGCCATTCATTCTTCATTAGCGGTTGGAAAGTTGATTGCAGTGATTATAGAGTTTGGTGACTACAACCGACATACCTTTGAGTTCTATTGGAATTCTTCAAATAAAAAAAAATTAAAATAGGGGGTAGGGGAGGAAATCAGATCTGTTACTTGCCCTGCTCATAGACTGAAAATAGGGGGGAAGAAGAGCCATTGTAATATTTTATGTGTGCATCTTGTTCATTTCGAGGCCATTGACGAATTGTTTTGGTTTGATCTTGACTTCTTTAGAAAAACAAAAAGTTAAATGATTCACTGTATATGCGCACGGACCTCTTGTCATTTTTCTTAACTTAAAGTGGAGAAGGGTGGTGTGCGCAAAGCATGCATTTGGCAGTGTGGTTTCATATGCTTTTCAAAAGCAGATGATTCTGTTTCACATAGGCCAAATAATTCTCTGCTTAAAACACATTTGCATGATGGGAGTATAAACATCAAGAGGGTATAATTATTATGAAATTGAGAAATTGTTAGGATATAGAATATAGGTATTAGGTTAATTAGAGTAGTTAAGAGTTAATTAGTAGAAAGCTAGTTAGTAAGTTGATTAGTTTGTTAGCTGGTTGTTAAGAGTTGTTATTTTGGTTCTTCTTTAAAAAATAGCCCTCGATTGGTAGAGTGTAGATGGGAAAGATAGCTTCGAATGATTAAATTTTGTGACTTAGAAAATTATCTAGTGTGAAAGGAGAGTGCTCCTTTGGGGTAGCCTTGTGTTCAAGGTTGGCATCTTCATCTTCATTGTATACATTTTGCATCTTCTCTTTCAATCTCTCTACACCGATAAAAAATCCTTCATTTGTTTGCAATCATTATTCATTTGAACCTGTTTTTACACCACTATTCAAGGGATTTTTTCTTGTTCAAAGAAAGGATCCTAACAAAATGTGTTTATCTTCATTGTATACATTTTGCATCTTCTCTTTCAATCTCTCTACACCGATAAAAAATCCTTCATTTGTTTGCAATCATTATTCATTTGAACCTGTTTTTACACCACTATTCAAGGGATTTTTTCTTGTTCAAAGAAAGGATCCTAACAAAATGTGTTTGATCCGTTGCTGCAAAGCGTATAATAATAATTATGACAGTTCCTTATCCTCGCTTCATTTGCAATGAAATGATGAGCATATTCAAACTGTATTACATTTCTGCTGATTTTTTTTTATACTCTTATCTTTGGGATTCCTCCTTTTCCCTTCTCTCTATGCAACAACAGTTAAGGTTATAGGGTTTTTGTCATTTAGATATAGAGAGAAAAGATGGAATGAAGACTCTTGAATTATGAATATGGTTTAATATGATTGATGATTATGGTTTGATACATAAAGACCAAACACCAACTCTTATTTATTCTAATGCAAGATTTAAAATCCTAATTATACAGGGAAATATATCATGGGTTCAAACATGGAATATAGAAACTAATCATAAGAGATAGTGTTAGGATATAGAATAAAGGGAAATTGGACTAGTTAAATTAGTTATGAGTTGTTAGATAAGTTAGTTAGTTACTTGTTTAGTTAGAGAAATATTTGTATAAAACTTGAATACAATGATAGAGCGGGGATCTTTGAATATTGCAATCAATTGTGAGCAGAGTATTTTCTATTTTGATGGGGAAACCCTTGAGTTCCTGAAATATAAGCTGATTCTAAGATAATATAAACTATAAGATATTTTCATATTTTTTAACAACAATAATGATGGAGTCTTCTATATGGATTGAATTTGAAAGTAAATTGCTTTATTTGTATGTATATAATTACTGGACTGGTTATTAATCTCATGTCTCTCAAACAGCCCCTTGCAGATGCTATATTTTATAAAAACAATGATGTGATCAAACTATTGGAGAATCATGGAGCAAAGCCTCTGGTGTGTGCAAATTGAGGATTGTTGCACTTATTTTTCTTTGCATGAGTTTTTTTCTTCTGAATTCTGCTAATGAGTGGCAATATATGTGAATATACTGTTTCAGATGGCTTCTATGCATGTTAATCATGCCCGTGAAGTCCCTGAATATGAAATCAATCCTAAAGAACTTGATTTCACCAACAGTGTGGAGATAACAAAGGTAAAACACGTCATTATAATTTATTATTTTTCTTTTTAACGGTCAATTTAATCTGTCTTTAGATTATTTTATTTCAAAATCCTCGGAGAACTGATAAGGTTTTCTATAACAGCATCTCTTTTATTGTCCGATATTTCAATTTATAATACAAACTTTTGAATGTGTGTGGTTTAAATTTTTTTCCCTTTCAATTATCATATTAGTTTATTGTTATGTTTGTAGCTGTAAGCTCATCTGCACATAATGATCTTTTTATGATAAATTTGTTTATGACCATTTACCATCTCATGGGAACATAATTGTTGAGAAACTGGCTAATTCCACTTTCTAAGAATTTGACTGCTGTTGAAAGTACCTGGGTCAAGCTTGCTATTCATTTTTAAAAAGCTTATCCTCTACAGTACTTAATGAAGGAATCAATCTTCAATTCCATTGCATGTATATGATTCTTCCATCCTATGATATTTTCTTAACTGGCAGGGGACTTTCTGTCTTGCGTTGTGGCGTGGGACTGAGGTTGCAGTAAAAAAGCTCGGGGAGGATGTGAGCAGTGATGAGGAGAAAGTGTGAGTTGTATATATCCTGGTGCAGAGATTGTTTTAATTCTGTTATATACTTTCATGATAACTAATATATTCAACTTCTAACAGGAAGGCTTTCAGAGACGAGCTGGCTCTGTTTCAGAAGATTCGGCATCCAAATGTTGTGCAGTTTCTTGGTGCTGTGACACAGAGTACTCCAATGATGATTGTGACAGAATATCTTCCCAAGGTTTTGTCCCATAATCTCAAGGGACATGATTTTCGCTTTTCGGGGTGTTTTTTGGGATGTTAGTTTGATGAAATTTAACAGTAACCTGATAGATCTCATTTGCCTTTGTTGTGCAGGGAGATCTTCGTGATTTCATGAAAAGAAAAGGAGCTTTGAAACCAAGTACAGCTGTGAGATTTGCACTTGATATTGCTAGGTATTTGAAATTTGAACTCCCATACCTTGATTTTAGTTTGGTCATTCTGAATTGGTTATGAGATGATCTTCATGCTTGTTCAGTTTATCCCTTTGTATCTCTCAGCATTGAGAACCTAATCAAATGAGTTTGATGAAAGATTGAGTGGAAGAGGTAACTGATAAAGGAGAAAGTGTTTAGGAATGCAGAAAAAGCTTCATTCCTTTTCCTTGTGCCTACCGTTGCCAATATAGGATGAATAGAGAGCGTTTAGAAGAAAATAACAAGTGATTGAAACCGAGGGAAAAAAAAAGGATTGTTAATGAGATAAATAGATGTTCATAGCATAGGTTGAGCAATTGAAACCCCGTTTTCCATTGGACTAAGTAATGATCCAATCCATTTGTCCAGTAACATAAGTAGGTGGATATGGGTGGACCAACATAGAGTTTGATATAGGCAGTTAAATTTGTCAGCTTGAAAGATGCCTTATTCCATTATAGCTCTTGAACAGGTTTCTTATCTGAAATTTTGCTAATTCCATGTCATAAGAAGCGTCATGGTTTTTACTTTTAACATATCTCAAGGGTTTCATACTTTCCGGATAAAAATCTGTATTATCGTTTATAGAGATAATTTCTCAAAATTCACTTATGTGAATCATGTTTAGATGAGACATCTATTGGGTTATAAATAATGACATCTATACTACATGTTTCTGTTTTTTGTCTATTAATGTGTCACATAACACTATTTTTTATTTTAAATTATGCAGGGGTGTGGGTTATTTGCATGAAAATAAACCATCACCTATTATTCATCGTGATCTTGAGCCTTCGTAAGTTTCTTTGTTGAATTATTGTTTTTTTTACTATTCTTTTATGTACAGTTCATCTGTCTAGATTATTAGTCTGATATATTCTACGCGTTTTATAATGTTGCTTATGAGTAAGCTAACAGTAATATATTGCGGGATGATTCCGGGCACCTAAAAGTTGCAGACTTTGGGGTCAGCAAGTTGCTAGCAAATAAAGAAGACAAGCCTCTAACTTGCCAAGAAACTTCTTGTGGGTGCTGCTTTTCTTAAGAACTGTCGCTAATTCATACTTTAAATATCTGAATACTATATTTTCTTATTCGTATAAGAATTTTGAGATTTTTTATGCAGTGGTCTTAGATATGCTGCTTCATGAAATAATTTTCTGAAACTAGGAAATTTGTTATTTTGATTAATAGGCCGCTATGTGGCTCCTGAGGTTTTTAAACAAGAAGAATATGACACTAAAGTGGATGTGTTCTCATTTGCACTAATTCTACAAGAGGTAACTAATTTTAGCGTTTCATCTTTATATAGAACTACACATTATACAGATTATATATTTTCCTATATGAGAATATTTTATTGTTTACCATCATTATTATAGGTAAATTATTTTTTTAGTCCATATAAAATTGGCAGTTTTTTTTTCTTTCCTTTTTGTTACTGATAAGAGAGTAAAGTCATATATATTCACAAAAGGGAAATGATATTTGAACAACCACTTTTGTAACAACTTTCTCTCTCATACTCACATTATCTTTTTACTTTCTCTCTCTATTGCTTTGGTTTTTGTGCCAATACATCATTTCCTTTGTAAAATTTTGGTTGTCACAAAAGTTGTCACATATATGGATGTTCAAATAACACAACTCGAACAAATAAAATCTTTGTAGGAACTAAATTCAATTTTTTTCAATTTTATAGAGAGAAAAAAAATTAATAGTCATGTAACAATTTCTTGGTATGGTAGATTAATTGGTTGTGTTAGGTAACTCCCTTATTTAGAGAGTTAGTTTGAGAGTGAGAGATGATAGGTGGTTATAAATAGAGGAAGAGAATGCAGTTGGGTGGGGTTAGTTGATTAGTAAATTTTGGGTTGGAGAAATAAGGCTCTTGTGTACAGTTCAGACTCTTCTTTCTTGGGTCCTACTGGTCCAGGAGGAAGAGAAGGTAACTCTAAAGAGACTTCTCTGTTTCAACTTTCTGTTTACATCCTATTATATTATGATCCAGTAACTATCGATGAGCTGTTAAAATATCTCAATAAATTTTGTATGCTAGAATAAAAGAATCATAGACGATCTCTTCTAAATATTGTATACTAGAATAAAAGAATCTTAGATATTCTTGTTCAACTAAACTGAGATTAGAAATCAAGTAATGTCTTAAATAGCGGCTTAATGCTTTTTTGTTTCATATTCTATACACAGATATCAATTGAATTTTATCATCCAAATTGTCCCTGTCTACACTCTTCCTCCTTGCCTAACCCCAGAAACCTATAATTTAAATAGCGTCTTACAGTGCGACCATCCTCCGGGATGTGTCCTGTCACCATTTGGCTGTCAAGTTCCCTAATATTTGGAACTAGATAGTGGCAATTTTGTTACGTACTCGTCCTAACAATGTTGTAAGCTATGTCCAGATGATGTATGTTATCTCGTCCACTCACCTTGTTATCCATTATATTGTCTCGTGTCCAGATGTTGCATGGAACCTTTTTAGACTACAAGTCGAACTAACCTCATAAAGCTCCACATCATTTGTACCATATTCTTATGCAAATCCACTATGATTTTTTTTTATTTTTAAAATCTTAGTAATTTGATGAGTTGGTTCTCTTATTTCCTATTAAACCTTAATCATTTCAACAATTAGATGGTAATGCTTTTCTGCAATGATTCTGTGACTACATTTATTGGTGATATGAAATTATTGTAGCTTTCCTGGGAATGATACATTCATAACTTCATATAGTCATTACTGATATTTACTATTTGCTACACCTTAGATGATTGAAGGCTGCCCTCCTTTTTCTGCAAAGCGTGATGATGAGGTTCCTAAGGTATATGCTTCAAAAGAGCGGCCACCCTTCCGAGCTCCAATCAAGCGTTATTCTCATGGAATTCGAGAGTAAGTCTTTTCTGCTTTTCAAGTAATATTAATATTATCTCTACCTTTTTATAAGCAGCTTTGGCATTTTCCACATCTATTAAGAAAAATTGGCAGTGTAATCAATGTTTACATTTTGTTCGTAAATAGTACTAAATTGCTCTTTGTATATAGATGTATTCAATTTTGATTTTTTCGTCTTTCAAAACAAATTAGTATTATTTGTAGAACGTTAATAAATGCATCTAGTAATTTGGTAAGATACTTAACGGAAGGGACACAATCTCTTGAAAGTGGGCTTATAATTAGGAACCGAGACCAAGGTAGTAGGTAATAGGATGTTAAACTATTTCTTCATCTTGAAGTCTTGTAATTCACAATCCTTTTCTAATTTAAAAAGTATGAGTTTTTTTTTTCCCAGCTGATTTGACAAAATAATTATGTTCATGACTGTAACCTTTTGTCCATTTTCTAAAGCAAGTGGTAACTTAACTGAGTGCATGTTTGGGTTGATGGTGAGATTGTTAGAATCATGGTGTGCCAAAACGATTTTTGGCAAAACCTACACTTTGGAGCTTCAACAAAATCATGGTGGTACCGTGGTTTTGCAAATCTTACTACGAACTCAACACAGTGAATGTGGTCAGAGACCATAGCATTCTTGACTCCCATATTACTATTTTGTTTGTTGCATACTTTGTCTTGTCCACCTTGTCTGAGTGTGATTACAACATTAAGCTTATCATTTAACATAACTTTTCTGCCAAATTTTACTTTTTTTTTCCTCATGTGACAGTAACTTGTTACATAACAAAATTTACACTTTGTCGATCTCTCTAATAATATCTGCTTACAGGTTGATTGAAGAGTGCTGGAATGAGAATCCAGCAAAGAGGCCAACATTCAGGCAAATAATAACAAGACTGGAGTCCATCTACAATACAATTGGTCAAAAAAGGCGTTGGAAGGTTATTATCCCTCTTACATACCTCCCCCCATTGATCAAGATATTCTTGTTTACATATCAACACATGCTTGTTCAAAATTGTGTGAAACTTGGTTAAATGCTGAATTTGATACTGGTTGTTGTGTTGAAATATATCAGTTGGCACTTGTCAATTTCAATTTCTCTCAAGCATGAAGCATTAATATAATGAAACAGATTTTGCTAATTACAAAACTTGTGGAGGAGTTGTAACATTGATACCGGTTGCTTCTTTGCTCCCTGTAATATCCGCAGGTTAGACCATTGAGGTGCTTTCAGAATCTTGAAGCTTTGTTGAAGAGAGATCGTTCAAATCTAAGCAGCCGGGGAAGTTCATCTCGCTCAACTTCCAGCCGTACATGAAGGAGGAAGATTGGTGTTATTCTGTATAACTTCAATATTGACGTAAAGAAAAAGATACAAATTGACCTTCATTTCACTTGTTGAATTGGAGCATTGAAACATCTTCTCGTGTGTATTCCCAAGTTCATGGTTGTGATTTTAGCTTCCTCCAGATTCTTCAATTAATTATTTCCAACATGATATCTGGTCATAGAATTGTTTGTAACAAAGGAACGTAATTTAGGAATTTGCTCTATGTCATGTACATTATGTATGTATTATGCAACAAGAGATTTTTTGTATAAACATGATGTAGGATTTTTCAGCAGATTTGTACTGTAAGTGCAACTGAGATGTCAAATGACGCGGGTTCAGGGAAGTTTGATATATGCTTGGATGCGGGTTCACATATTTTCTGAGTACAAATTAAGACTGCTCAAGATCGGTATTATGGGGTTGATTCCGTAATACCCTTATGTTGGATCAGTTTGAATTTGAACACTTCTAATTTGTACTCAGAAAATACAGTAATGAGTAATTGATGAGATTATTTATTTGGGAGACTGAACGGGATAAACAAGTAAATAAATTATTAGACATGTCAATAAGGTGAGGCAGAATTACTTTTCCTGTGAATCTCTGAAGGAATTGTTAGCAAAAAATAAATAAATTAAATAAAATAACTTACAAAGTGTTATTGAAATTTAGAGCAAGTGGTTATTAGGACACAATGTGTATTTGTTGTAAATTTCAAAGAATCAGATAAAAGAAACTTACACATGAAAATAATATTATTTTAAAATTAGTATTATGCAATATCAAAAACCATTACCGTGCACTTGTTAACGAAATTCTTTTTCCTCCATACCTCGCTAACTAGAATATACTCTTCCATTTTTGGATTTTAGAATCATAATCATATAAAGGACGGGAAAAAAATTATGAAACTGCATTGTCACAAAACAGGTTCAAAGCATAAAAATGAGGTGTTTGGATTCTAAAATTTAGATGTGTAAAAATAGTCTTTATGTTGATCGAATTCTAAAATTCAAACGTGTAAAAAAGTGAAAAAGACGCTACTGTGGCTAAATTAACCGCAGTTAATTCCCATACGAAATTGAGGGGCTGGGGAGGAATTTCACAATTTGCTAATGCTATAGGCCCAACACAATATTTGTTGAAGAACAAAAACACATAAACATCAACTGGCAGCAGCTCTTCGAATGACACGATTGCCTTTTAGGCACCTATTGATTATTCTTAAACACCTATCGAATAGTAATTAATTGTCATTCAACACTTTTTAGATTTATTAAGACACTTTTTATATCAGCTCAACAAATTTTAAATGTGTAACGAACAATAGTTAATTACCACTTCACTTTTACTGATTGTCTAAAATTCATTTGTCTTCCAATGATTTACGAAATATGAAAATGTTCGGTCTCTATGGTCTAAACAACAAGTTATATGATCCAATATTCATAATTGTTTTTATTTGAGAAAGAAATACTCTAATTGCATGCAAATCGATAACACTACAATGCACAAAATTACAACAACTAACAACACTATTGTTTGCATATAAATTTCTATTATTATACTATTGAGTAGAATGTTAAACGGTGTTCCAAGATAACTTAACTGATAGTTTTAAATAAGGTTTCAAGTTATATAGACACAACCTCATTGAAAATATAACCATATGTTTTTTATAAGCTAAGATATTTTTATTTTAGATTTTGTTAGTATTTTTTTTATAAGATAAGATAGTTTTGAATAATGTAATTTTTTATTCTTTCAACCAATCACAAACCTTTATTTTGTAAAAAAAAAAACCTTTATTTAAATGACTCCTAATTTAAATATGATAAAGTTCAAACTTTTTTAGTGATCGAATTCGAACGATTATCATTGATGATCAATGTAAAATATCATCCTACAGTGGATACATATGAATTAAATCCATAAATTAATATTATAGTTATGTATAACTTCGAATCTTTATTTCCACAAAATATTTGGTTAACACAGTTGTGACTTTCATTAATATGACACTTTCTTTACAATAAAATATGTTTCTTTCAAATGTTCAAATAGCGAGAGCACAATCAAATTGGTTATAAGTTGAGACGTTGCTCATCCACATTTTAAAAATCAAATATATGTCATCAATACAGATAGAAATTTTTTAAGGCAAAAAGTATATTAACAAACCAAACTTTTAATTCCAACGACCAAACTTTTTTTTAAAGGAACAACCAAACTTAATTCTTCCACATTTGACCAATGATCAAGAATAATAAAAGATCTACTGTCTAAAATTAAATCATCCTCAAAACAGAATTGTTGTTGGTGTTCGCTCATTTCGATTATATGTCATATTTAAAATGACCAATTCGACCATATATGGACAAGTCATTTCAACTATATATGATCTTTTTTTTAGGAGAGAACTATATACGATCTTTGAAATGAATATTTCAATCACATGTTGACAAGTAATTTGCTTCACACATTACTTTTACTAGCATTGTACTATATTATAATATTTATAATTATAATACTCTTTCCGTCCTAAATTATATGTCATTAAACAATTTCACATATATTAAGAAATGTAGTTAATATTGTATAGAAAGGAGTAATTATAAGTTATTTTACAAAGAAAAAAACTTTATCAATGACAAGGAAAACATAAATTAAAATAATTGAAAAAGAATAAAGTAATAAATAGTAAATGGTATAATTGAAAAATAAACATTATTTTATTTTTTGAAGGACAAAAATAAACATTATTGATTTATTGATATTGTAAGAATGAAATATAATTTAAGACGGATATATGGTAAAAAATAACTACTATAATTTCAAAAGCATATAATTGAAAAATAGTAGTATTTAACAAAAGCATATGGTAAAAAAGATTTCGTAAACCACAATAATTTGCCTCTTAAGTGATTATATGCAATGCAAGAAAAAAAAAATGATATGTTTGCTCCACTTTATATTAATGATAGATTTTGTCACCGGCGGCATCACCTAATAGGAAATATTTGCAACACATTTAGTTTGATTCATGTTTTCCCCTTATGGAACAAGACCTAAAAAATTACCGTATGAAGCAAATAGAAGAAGTTTCTTCATCAAGGTAAACACATGCACATTCAAATCAAAAGATTAATTTCTAAACTCAAAGTAGCCAATCCAAATTCCAAGTATGGTGACCTATTTTGTGAAAAGATAACAAATTTTCTCACCGTTTGTGGAAGAACCATGTTTCCCTATTTACACAATTTCAAAAGTACAAGCAAATTTGCTTCCTTTACTTTTTCCCTCTTTAGGCACAAACCGTGTGCCGTAAGGCAAAGGGCTCATAAGTCATAACACAAAAAATTGTATATAGTTTACTTTGTGAATATACTATAATATAATCTAATCTATAATAGTACACACTAGCTAGTTATCCATCTTTAGCATAATGAAGAATCTACTAACAAAAATTTACCAATTAGTAGGGAACAATATGAACCATAAAGTCTATCTCGACTACAGTATTTTGAGAAAGATTTTGCACACGTAATGGATTTGTAAGCTTCACTTCAGCTACAGTATTTAAGCCACTAATTAATAGTGATGATGTGATAACTTTTTAGTTTACGTACGGAAAATGTTTAATTAAGGTATGCTTTTGCCGCAATTTATGAAGATGTGTAAGATTAGGTTTCTTAACATGGAAAACTATTAACTGACCTATACTTTATTTATCCTCTTGCAAATTGGAGTTGAAATTGGGCAAATGTCATAAATCACTCACATCTCCAATTTCTTGTCAAACTTGAATTCGGTTTTCCTCTCACAATGTCATCAATCAAGCGAAGGATCACGTCCACAAATTGACGGTGATATTGAAATTGAAATTATGACGTTTGCACATGAAGTTAAGTTTTTTTTTTTAGGCATATTAAGGTCTCACGTAAATTTAATTGTGACTTATATCTTGGATGGTAGTTTCGAATATAAGAAGAAAAAGAAAGTGCTTTTCCATTATTTAATAATGAAATTCCTAGATTACTCCTCAATAGTCAATTGACATAATTTTATTTTCCTATGACTCTTTTATTTATATGGAACAAATATTGATGATGATGGATACTTTTAAACTACACTTATTTTTTGTGTTCAAGAAATTTAATTCCACCTAACTAAATTTTTTAATACGTGTGAAGTTAGTCATTGTTCTTTTTCTTTATATAATTAATTAAGGCCGAAGTAATATTAACTGAGGTGGTGACAAAGTGGAGAAATTTGAGACAAATTATAGTCGAACCACACTTAATGAAGCCAAATAAATGATCATGGATAGAAGAAAATAAAAGACTTAGGATTCCAACATTCCCCTTTGGATGGATGGATTTGATAATTTAGTTAGTAGTAGGATAGTATAATATTTGGTTTGATATCTCAATTCTCACATCTTTCTGCAAAGTTTGTATTTGAGAGAAAGTTTTGGTTGGTCATAAACACAAATAAAAAATATTTATACACATATACATAGATAAACAAAATTAAAAGATAAAAGTAAAAAATTATGTAACTAATTTATTTCTCTTTTAATATTTTTTTAATTATGTGTGTGTTCAAATATTTTTTATTTAAGTTTGTGTCCATAGAAGAGTTCCTTCTTGTTCGGCTCGACTCTTTTCCTAGAATAGGCTCTTTGAAGTTGGGAAATATCCCTTTCAATGTTTAAATTCGTTTGTACGGTTTTAATAAATGTGTAAATTTTTTTTTTTTTTGGGGAGAATAAATGTGTAAATGTTGAAGTTGTTGTTTACCATAAAAAAGAGTAGTTACCCTATATGAAGGTCGGTGATGGTAACAAATTTAATCTAATTTTTATTAAAATCGTTAGTAATATACAAACA
>Ga0228711_1008189_pt1 | contig 14787 bp, 13 predicted proteins | sample MedpolnodulmetaG_2_FD_177996 | JGI IMG/M metagenome (GOLD analysis project Ga0228711, IMG submission 177996) | Root nodule microbial communities from Medicago polymorpha collected in Santa Monica, California, United States - brown nodules | ecosystem: Host-associated > Plants > Roots > Nodule...
AATCATAATCCAAAAAAAAAAAAACTAAAAACAACTTCATATGAGAAGTTGTTAAGAGCATCTTCTGAATTTTTTTTAAAAAAAAAATTAACAAATAGATGCAATACTCTTAAAAGTAATTATTTTCTTAAAAAAATAATTTTTTTCTTAGAAAAGCTATAACAAACGGACTCTTTTTTTGAATGAATTATGATTTTTTTGAAGTAATTGATTTTGATGAAAATTGTTGAAAACATGTTGTAGTAATTTTCATTATTGATATGGGTTGAAGTGATTACCTTGAGAATTTGACTTAACTTGGTGAAAATGATATGTTGTTGTTGATTAATGATGAATTCATGAATTGTATGCTATGAATGTTGTTGGGTATGTGTTGGTGACAATAATTTATGAATTGGGTTGACAAATGTGCCGTTGTATTTTTATGACTTTTGTGAAAATGGGTCAATAATGGAGAAGTTTGATTTTGATGAATTTGAATGGAGCAATGAAGTTGTTTATTTGTGTTATAGTGATTAGGATTTCTGTTTTGAATCAAAAGTTTTGGTTGTGGAATCGTGTGATTAGTAACTTGATTTTCTCCCAAACGATTCTACATCCAAAACTTTTGATTCAAACATAAATCTTAATCACTCTAACACAACTAAACAACTTCATTACTCCATTCAAGTTCATCAAAATCAAACTTCTCCGTTGTTGACCCATATTCACAAAAGTCATAAAAACACAACAACTTAACCACAACAACACATTTATCATCACCCAATTCATAAATTAATGTCACCAACACATACCCAACAACATTCATAGCATACAGTTCATGAATTCATCATTAATCAACAACAACATCATCATTTTCACTAAGTTAAACCAAATTCTCAAAGCAATCACTTCAACACAAATCAATATTTTCAACAATTTTCATATATCCAAATTTACCACATAATTATGAGCACGAAAGTCAACATCCAAAATCATCAAAATCATAATTCATTCAAAAGCAATTATAAGCCATAAGTGAGAACTAGATTATAGCTTATTTAAGTGAACGAATCTATCCTCCTTACCTTCGTTTCCTTAAGCTAAAGCAATTCCACCAAAATCTCTACTCTCTTTGTGATTGCTAGCTTCCTCTTCACTTCTCTCCAAATGGGTCTTCCTCTTTCTCTTCAAGTCTCCTTCTCTCTATTCTCTAGCCACTTTGTGTTGTAATGTGAAAAATGTTCTAACCTTAATTTCCTTTCATGAGTTATGTATTTATACACTCCAATAATGGGCTAAGTCTCTACAATTCATAATGGGCCTATAACTCTCACCACTTAATTCTAAAAAGTAACTACACGCTAACTTTTTAAATCATCGTTTATTTACCTCTTCAAAATAATTACTGCAATTTACTAATGACTTAGTAAAAATAACCAATCACACTAAAACACTAAAATAATCACTTTGTAACACCCTAAACCCTAAATGCAATCATACATGTGAGTAAATCAAATATTCAAAGAGTTTAGATGCTACATCTTCAATTATTCGAAAACATGCATAAATAATTTTTCAATACTCGCAACGGAAAATAATATCATAACATCTGATCAACATATAATAGAATCTCAAAACGGCCATATGTGGAGTTGTTTGGGAGAAAATCGGAGTTTTGTGTCAAAAGCCATTATAAGCACTTTTGTGAAATAAGTCTTTTTGGGTGAGTTGAATTAAATTGTTTTGAGTTGAGAAATTGAGTGTGTATCAATGGTCTAAGTGTTTGGGACGAGTTTGGTGAAAACAGGATCAAAAACTGATTTGAAAACGGACTTTTACGCTCGAAAATGCTAAAACGTGTTTCCGCCCACCTGTAGAAGTGGCACGACCGTACGCCCCTTGGCACGGGTCGTGCGTGTCATTATGGTCAGGATGGCACGACCGTGCCTGCTCCTCTGGAATCTAAAAAGTTACTACACGCTAGCTAACTTATTAAATCATGTGAATGAGTTACTACACACTAACCAAGCTCTGTAGTAACTTTTTAGAATTAAGTGGTGAGAGTTATAGACCCATTATGAATTGTAGAGACTTAGCCCTAGAGGAGCTGGCACGGTCGTGCCAATAGGTGGCATGGTTTAACATTAATCAACAACAACATCATCATTTTCACTAAGTTAAGTCAAATTCTCAAAGTAATCACTTCAACACATATCTATAATTAAACCTACGATAATGACCATTTGTATTTTATGATGTTTTTATCACTAAACCGTTGGATTAATCCAACGTCACATAATTGCATAGGAGAGACCGCAAGACACTAAAAAGAAGGAGGAGATCATTTCCGAGAAAGACATACATAAGAAGAAGAAAAAAATCAACTCACACTTATTAAGAAAACTAAAGCTTAGTAATTCGGCGAATGACTTTTTGAATTCTCCTTGAAATAATTTCACTCGAAAGTAAAAACAATTTTAATTGACTACAATTTGTATTTAATTTGATTTTATAAGAATACGTAAAACAAAGTTACAAACGATATTTTTTTGAAACAACATTCAAAACATAAAAGTCATTTATCGATCTCCATTCAAAATATAGAGTTGTGCCAAAAACTATTGTATTGACGTAAAAGTGGCTTGTGTATCATTTGAGTTCATCTTTGCTCCACTTAGCCTTGCTCTATTTATTCATTTTCAATGCAATGATGCATGATATGTGCTAAAAATAGATTTAAGAGCTGACATTAAAAGATTAACATAGACACCAATCCATCTTATTCTACTCATCATCCCCATCGCTTGTAGTATTGAAAAAAATTGCATCCCTGATGCACTAACACTACACCTCATCTCTCTTCTTCTCATCACCTCTAATCTCCATCGTCGCCTTTCTCTCAGTCTCTCGCCACCATCGTCCCTCTCAATTTCGGTGTTAACAAATCAATTTTGGCCCTTTTGATTTACTTTTACCACGTGTCATGCATCCATGCATTGAAAAGAAATAAATGGAGCAATGCTAAATGGAGTGAAGATGAACTCGTATCATTCATATGGGGTGAGAGAAACATGGGGTATACATGCAAAATCTTTTGACCAAATGCAATCTAAAAAATTTAGGAGGTTCAAATAGAAATAATATAGAGCAGCATGTGCCCTCAATGATTTTGAAATTAAGTCCAGTCAAAGTTACACTATTTTCTTGGTGTGTTCTTTGAAAAAGGATCCCAACCAAAGACAATTTTTTTAATCGTAGCATTCTTCAACAAAATTCTCAACTATTTGTAGCTGAGTGCAGTGTGGTTGAGACTATGGAGAAAATGTCTTTGGATTTTCCTCTATTTTGTTTGATTTGGCACCTTGTCATGCAATGGTTTGGTATTTGTGCAGCTGATCCACATCACGTGTTGGATCACTTTATTCAGTTTGGGCAGATAAGTGGTAACTCAAAATCTCTTAGATATGTTTTATATTTAATTTGGTTTGCTTGTGTTTGGACAGTATAGAAAGAAAGAAAGAAATAATAGGATTTTTAATAATAAAGGAGTAAACACTACACATATTTTGGAAAGAAATAAGCTCCCCTCTATTTTGAGGTTGAAGGCAAATAACGTTATTTTTGCCATTGATTTCGACACTTGGTGGCTTAATCTTTTAGGTTGTTTGAGTTTTCTCCTTCCCCTTGTTGTGGTTGGAGTCTTGTAATTATTTTTGAGCTTGTTAGGTTTCATTTTTGCAGTCCTTATGCTACTCAAAATGCTTCTTTCATAATTAATATATTCTATTTTATTTTGTTAAAAAAAATGAATTATCGAGGACATATTTTTTATTTTTCTTATTGCTTTGACTAAAGGGACACAATGGGCCTAAATCATTACCTATAATAAAAAATGATTAATGGAGGGCATATTTTTTAAGATTACATTTTTCACCCTATCAGTTTGTCATGTGCTCTATATTTTTGCTTTTAAAAATACCTTTTGTTTGGATTATATATAATCTGAAACAGATTGTTAGTTTTTTCGGATTATATAATCTGAAATAAGTTTGACCCAGATTTTTAAAGAGATTGTAGTTTATATTATTTTGATGGCATAAATATAAATGACAAAAACATAAAATTAATGCAAATATAAACAAAATTAAAAGGACAAACCGATACAAACAAAATATAATTTTATTAATATATCGATACATTTACAATAAAGTTGAAGCTTAATCTTAAAGCTTATTGCATAAAATATTCAAACACTTAAAGCTAATTTATTAAAAACCTAAAGCTAAACCTAAAACTGCTTTGACCAGATGGTGATAAGGTTTGAAAAGTATTTATAGGAGAAATTTGTGAAGATTTTGGTTCATAGAATGTAACGACTCTTAATGGTGAGTCAAAAAACGTGTTCAGTGGGTTTTACCATCCATTAAAGGTGGTAAAACCCTTTGAAAAAATTGTTCCATGAGTTACACAAACCGTCCAAAACTCTGACTTGTTTCAGATTTTATAATCCGAAAATTATCAAAGTTTTTCAAATTATATATTCCAAAATGCTTCAATAATGGGTGAAAATGAGTCAAACTTCGTACTTTGTAGGGTGAAGGATATTATGGATTATATAATCCGAAAATGTTATGTACATGATTTTGAAAAGGTTCTTGTGAACTTGATCCAATTGACCTGCCGTTCGAAATATGTCAATTGTATAATCCGAAAATATTAATAGGGTTTCAAATTGTATAATCTAAAACCTCTCAGACTAGGTGGACCATGGGGTTTCACCCAAGGTTTGAACGGTTTGTGGTGTGTTTAATGCATTTTGGTTGGTTGGACCATGGAAAACGTTTCCTTTGACTGTAGTTATGGTTTATGACTTGTTTAAGGCTATAAATAGCTTTGCATGCTTCAGTAACTTCATTCATTCTTCACTTCCCATCTTTTGTTAAGTTTTTCTTAAACATTTTTTAGTTTTTTATGAGTGTTTATGATGTCATGGTCATTGTTGACCGTTCATTGAAATCTCTGCAGTTACTTAGCAGTTTATGCGGGGATTCTATGACGGTCCGCAGAGACCTTTGACATTAAATACAAGATAGAAAATGAAGGTTCGTTTAATTTCGGATTTTAGAATCCAAAAATATTTAACACTCTAGTTTGGATTCTAGAATCCGGATAGATGGTATTTTCAAAAATTTTATAGGACGCGCGAGAATAACATAGTGTGGGAAAATAGATCCCCATATTTTTTTATTTTTCTTATTGCTTTGGTTAAAGGGCCACAATGGGCCTAAATCATTACCCATGATAATGAAGAGTATTTCTTTTTAGACCCCCTCAATATCTCTTTAGGCTCCCTAAAAATACGAAAATAGCCTTTCTAATACGTTCTGTATATAAATACTGGTAGTGCATTTTAAATTTTCACATTTAAAACCTTCGGTGTGTACATAACAAAGGCTTCTTCCAAAATGGCTTCTTCCACTTCAACACTCTACTCCTCCACTTCCGGAATCTTCATCTCCTCCTCCACGCTACGACGTCGCTTACCCATTGTAGGCGCGTTTTGCATGCTCACTTTGGGACTCTCCAATCTCTACACACCCTTGTATTCCTCTGCCCTCAAAACAGGGTGTGTTTGAGTGCGTTATCTATTGATTTCTTTCTCTCTATATATTTTGTTGAATTGCTTCTCTTGTTTTGTTTCAGATCTTAATTGAGTAGCAGGTTTTCAACAAAGAACAGTAATTTCATTATAATGGAACGGAATACAAATAACACCACTGTTCCAAGCATTGTTGTATATGTAACTGTTTCCAACAAAGAAGCAGGTCGCGTGATTGTTTTAATATCTCTTCTTAGCTTATGTATTTAATTAATTTTAATGTTGTGATTGTTTGTTTGATTTGATGCATGTTATTGGTTGTGCAGGTAAGAAATTGGCTGAAAGCATTGCAGGGGCGGATCCACTTAGGTGCTATGTGGAGCTAAAGCTCCACTTTTTTTTTGTTGTTATAAATGATAAAATAGAAGAGAAGTGACTCGGTAAATAACCATCTCTTCCCTACCCCTTAGTCCCGCAAAGTCATTTGCAATTTGTTTTTTATGTGAACAAATTATTGAGGATGACTGAGTTTTATCCAAATGATTTTATAGATGTGCTGGAAGTGGCGTTACGCACTCAACTTAAGAATTATGTTACAAATGTTCTATCTGAACTAAAATTTGCTAAGTTGAAAGGGCTTTCAGATCTTTGTACAAGATTTGTGGAAACAAATAAGTGCAAACAATGCGGTACGTTAGCACACAACTTTATGTTAGACTATTTGATGTGTGAGTTTTTGTGTTTCTTACGCAATTTCAACGAGAATAATATTTGTCAATTAAAAAAAATCATTTAATTTGCATTATTATTTATTTGAAATTACATGTATCTAAAGTCTGGATCCGCCCCTGAAGCATTGTCACAGAGAAACTTGCAGCTTGTGTCAATAGGGTACCAGTTAAGTAACAATTTCTTACTACCTTTGTTTTATTCACTCTACTTACTATAATTCGATGATGTTTGTTATATCACATGTAGTTGCAAGTTGGTTAGGATTAGTTGCAAGTTAGTTGGAAAAATGGCCCTCCGGTGAATATGAACAGTTCGGTATGTATAGACCGTAAGAATAACAAAGGCTAATTTAGTAATTTTAGGGGACTTAAAAAGATATAGGGCCCCTAAAAAGTAACCCTTCGTGTTTAAAAAACACATACAGTAGCATCTCGTTCTTCTCTTCGTGTTTAAAAATAATGGCGGAGATGGCAGCATCATACAAATCCAATGTTTCAAAAACAATAAGAAAGGCAACAAAAAGAAAATTTGTGGTAGAGGCAGCAGCATCGAAAAACCGTAAGAAACCAAAAAGAACAAAAATGGCAGCAGCACTGAAAAACCCTAGGAAACGAAAAAGAACAAAATTGGCTGCAGCAGCAGCGAAAAACCGTAAGAAGCGAAAAAGAACAAAAGTAGCAGCAGCAACAACAACAACATGTTCATATTTACCGGAGGAGTTATGGGAGCACATCTTCAAATTCTTCAACGACGGGGACTACAGCCACTACAGCAATATCGAAAAAGATGGGACCTAGCTTCTAACTCCTCCAATTTCTGTCCATCACCACAAAAAAGAACATTGAAGTCTCTCTCCGTCTCAAAACAGTTTCTGTCCATCACCAACCGTCTTCGATTCTCTGTGACAATCTCCGATCAAACAATCCCTTTCCTTCATCCTCTCTTTGAAAGGTTCCCTAACATCACATCCCTCAAAACAACTCTCCAAGGAAGCGACATTGATGCGCTTCTTACTCAAATCTCCGCTTTTCCTGTTGATCTCAAATCGATCTCTATCTTCGACCCCATCACGTTTCCGGCAAATGGGCTGCGAGCTTTGTCAAAAAAGATGACAAATTTGACATCTCTCACTTGTTACAGAATTCTTTCTTCGAGGATCCACAAGAATGATCTCTTTTTCATTGCTGACTGTTTCCCCTTACTCGAAGAACTCATCGTTACGGACATAAGTTATCCCTGTCGCTTTGTGCTAGGTGGTAATGATCAATTCTTAAGGCTTTTTAAACTCCGCAAGATTGCTTTATCTCGTAATTTCATCGGTAACCACTCAATTAAGAATCTTTGCAAGAACTGTGACCTTATTCAAGAGGTTAAAGTGATTGATTATCCTCGATATGCAAAAGTGAATGTTGGTGGTGCCCGATGTTGTGGAGCTTCAAGATGTTGTCGTCCACAATATCGTGGAGCTTCAGGATGCTCTCGTCCACGATATGGTCTAGTCTCAGGATGCTCTCGTTCACGATATCATGGAGCTTCAGGATGTTGTTGTGGAGCTTCAAGATGTCGTCGTAGAGATTCAAGATTTTATCATGATTATTTTGATGATGCTCTCCATAGTGATATAGTTTGAATTAGAATTTGTTTCTCGGTTTGGTTGTTCCTTCAAAGAAAACATACATAAATATTGAGTTAGATATTATTTATCCAACATTGAGTTTTTTCTTTTATTTGCTGCAACGTTATCTTTTTATATATTTATACCGAATGATTTTTGCTTCTCATTCAGTCTATATTTAAAGCATAATGGCTCAGAGCTCTTTAAAACAATAGGGGCTCAAATTAGTAAGCTATATTGTATTATAAGAGGCGTAAAGTTTCATTTGAAAGCTTATAGAAGAAAGTTGTATGACTCCTCTTTCCACATTCTTTTTGTGCAGCAGGAAACATGAAATTCAAAATATGTTACCACATTTTTGAACACTACATATGAACTTCCACTGATTTATTGGCTTCTGACTTTTAAGTTTGTTATGGTTTTTTCATCAATATGTTTTCCATATTTTCATTAATTATGCATTCAAGTCAGTCTTTAAATCGTGCTCCTTGTATGCAAACAGAACTCAAGTTAAGTCGATAACAAACATGAACACGTTAGATTTATATTTGAAACGATTCTTAGCATTTTGTTTGAAGTAGAACAGTTTTCCTCTTGGATCTTAACCTAATGAATAATACTTCAGCTGCGAAGATTTTGATAAGCAAATGGATAGTAGAAAATATAAATCATTTTGTGTAAAAGAGGTGTCAGTTGCAGGGAATATAACGGAGAATAAGAAAGATCTGAACATTCCTCACTAGTGATGAAGGCAGGATTTTCATTAAAACCTGCTACGAAAACGAATTTGCACAAATTAGATGCTGATATGCAGGGTACACCACAGGTCTATCAAGCTTGTGTTAAAAGAACTGATTCTGTGAAGCAGATTGAAGGGTTAAACAGAGGTAGTCAAGTACGGATTTGGGTGCAACTTTTCATATTGGTGCAACATTGAATTAGCTTACCAAATGGTTATAAATTTCTGGCAGAACTTGCATGAAAATTCACTTCTGATGATCTAAACTTTATGGATGTTCTATTCTTACCTGATTTTAAAATCAACCTTGTATCTATTAGACTTTGGTTTGTTACATAAAATCTCCATTTATGTGCTTAGAATGTCAATAATTATTCAAAGTCTTTTACCATTCAGCAAAGCTTTTTAATTTAGTTGAATCTCCAATATCTATTTTGTTCATTTTGATATCAAATTAAAAACTTCTCCAAGCATGGTGAAATTGTCATTGTTCATGACTAAACACTTCATTACCTTCTAATGCTGCTGCTGCTAGAAATTCTGTGTTGCTGCTGCTGCAATATAGTTTACTGACTTTAGAGAACAAAAATTGTCTTTTCCCCTTTTTAAACTCTACTTTGTTAACGTAGTAATATGTGGTTTAGTAATTGAAATTTTGTGTTATCTGTTTCCTATTAGCTACTTTCATATTTTGTATTTGTAATCTTGAGAGACGAAGGGTTACAATAAGGATTAAAAAACTCCCTCTTCTAAGATATTTGTAACTAATTTATGTTTGTAGTTTGCTTGTTCAATTAGCCTTTCAATAAGGATTAACTGTTCCACTCGTCTTGTATAAACAGCTCTGGCTATCTTTTAAATTAATGACATTTAGTTTTAAATTTTAATTCATTATAATATGTTGGATTTCTTGATAGCACAATCAAGGAACCAGCCTGCAATGATTCTATTTGTTTTCAGTTTTGTATAAACACATTGATCCTACCATTCAATTTCTCCAGAAATCATTAGTAGCATCTGATGGATTGATGACATATCTTCCGTTTAGCAAGAGCTCAAACACTGTTTTTCACAAGGGGATATTGTTCAAATTTCCCAAGTTACCTATAATATCTTTCTTTCATAAAGCAATGGGATTCCTATGTTACCACATATTTTACCCCTCTCAAGAAAAATTCAAATGATCCCTTTAATGTTTGTCCTATCCCTTTTTGTACATATGCACCCAATGGTTGTTGCAATCAATACTTTCACAACTGTAGCTAAATATTAGAATAATGTTTGGTTCAATTCTATAATTTCTTCACACAAATGTTCCAACACTCTTATTTTCATTGTGCAAGTCACAATTTCTGCAAGAACAACATGAGTCTTTGAATGCACGATCTTTTCCAAAGAATAAATGTTTGGTAACATAATGGTCTTTTGCTTGATCCCATTGTCTTAGCTGTTGATTCTTCAAAACCTATATATATATATATATATAGCCGTCAAGAATGAGCGAGCGGTATATTATCTTAACCGAATCCTTAATGACGTGGAAACACGATATACACGTCCATTGAGAAGTTATGGTTATTATAATTTTACGCATGTACCAAACTAGCGTGTATTTGATACTTAGAGAAGTCTTGGTTATGTGAAAAATCAATATAATTAGGCACCTTCCTAATAGGCTCATGTTACGGAGTTAGGCTTGTGTTACTGGGTTGTTTAATGAAATGGCAATCTAGCTCGATGCTTTTTCATTAAGATATGTGCTGGTATTGTCTTTCAATGGACAAGCGTTAGAAGACTTATTGGCATAGCGCCCTTGTGTGAAAATTCAAGATCCAATTTCTGAGCAGAACTTTGCCATCATTGTTAAGCCATGGGTTTTAATGTCTAACGGTTATCAAACGCAAAAAAGGACAGATGCCGAAATAGTCATTGAAAGTTCGGACGGGAGAATTTGGAAATTCAGGTGTCATCTGACTCATTAATCTCCAATAACTGAGTCGAGTGCAAAGCAACTATTGTGGGCCTTAGGATGTTGGCAGCTTGTATGGTCTATGATTATGATCAAATACAAGTTATGGGAGACTTCCAATTAGTGACCAAATAGATTACTAGAGAGTACAAATGTTTGAATGCAAAGATTCAAAGATCCTTTGAAATGGCAAACAAACTTTTACGAATGTTTGCAGATGCAACATTCCTACATGTACTATGTGAATAAAAAAGTTAGGACAATGAACTGTTCAAAGAGAATCAGCTGACTCTTGATGAGTACCAACAAGATATGTTAATGAAACTTGATTCTCTTGATGAAGGTTGCCTAATGGTGTTAGGCAAGGTTGATAAATCCAAATAGAAAATGGCCAAATCTTATAACAAGCGAGTCAGGCTTAAGAAATTCGATGAAGGCGATTTAGTTTGGAAGACCGTTTTACCGATTGGAAGTAAAGATCCTGAGTATGGGAAATGGTCGCCAAACTTGGTGGAGCCCTTCATCGCTAGTAAAGTTTATGATGGAAGAGCGTATCGGTTGATGAATTTGGTAGGCAAGGAATTCACCAAAGGCTATAGATTTTTCCATCTTTCTGAAGGCCATATTTTTCCATCCTTTAGCAGAGTTTGATTTCTTGTCTTTAATGTTTTTTGTCATTCTTCACGCATCTTCTCTGACGGGGTCAGCATAGTTTTATGTTCATATCCTTGTAGAGTGTTTTATCATTAAGGTTAGTAATTTCACCACCTTTTAAATTTCAATAGTTGTATCAGCTTTATTTTGCAGGTTTTGTTTATATAAAACTGATTCTACTATGATGTTTGCTTATAATTTAGGTATACTCAACAAAGAGTTTTTCTTTTTTGGGTAGAAATACTCAGGGCTTAATTGCTATTTTAGTCCTTTAACCGCTTAATTGCTATTTTAGTCCTTTAACTAATTTTTTGGTATCGCTTTGGTCCCATAATTAAAATTTGGTCTGTTTTGGTATTTTAACTTTTGCTCCGGTACTTGTTTTGGTCCTTTTCGTTAATTTTATTCAAAAAAACGTTAGGGTTTACATCATTTTTATCTTCATTCCCCCTACTTCATCATCTTCATGCTACCTTCATAAAAAACTCATGAGAAAAATCCAGAATTGACTCACATGAATGTTATTCAAACCCTAACTTTATTTTACTCCCAAATTCTTTTCATTGTTGTGAAAGGGTTAACTCAAATTTAAACCCTCTCCTCCCCTTTCTTCTCATTTTTTTTTGCTCCAATCTGATACCCATATTCCTCTATTTCACTCTCTGCCAAACACAAAATTATCATCATCTTCGTTTCAAACACAATCCCAGAAAACAACATAAACAATTTTCTTCTTGTGGCAATTTTTACTGTATCTGGATTTTTGTTTCAGATGTTTGTTCATAAGGGACAATACTTCAACATGTTCACCTCACTCTTCCCAATTCTGGATTTGTTGAATCAAATCAGCTTAAAGAACAACAACAATGAGAAAATCACACCCATAGTTATGGATCTGCTGAACTGTCTCTCCTTTGAAATTTTCGAAGAATTTTTTTTGGGAGAATTGATGAATGGGTCTATGATTTGTGTTTTTTAGCTACCATTTATTGATTTTGTTCTTGGTTTTGAATAATATGAAAGAAAGTTTGAAAATTTGGGATTATTGTGAAATGGGTCTGAAATTGTTGTTGTTGCAAAAATTGTTTGTTGTTGTTGCAAAAACTTTGGATTTTCATTTATGGGTTTATGAGTTTTTTTTGTATGAGAGGATGATGATGATGCCGAAATTGTTGTTGTTGTTTGATGTTGTTGCTACTATTTGATTTTGCTGTTGTTGTATGAGAGGATTTATGGGTTACTTCATGATGATGATGATGCCAAAATTGTTGTTGCTGCTGCTTAATTTAGTTGATGCTATTGTTGTTGTTCTTCCTATTTTTTCAGAAATAGTAGAAGGAGATGAAGGATTGAGATGGAGAAGATGAAGAAAATAAACCCTAACATTTTTTTGAATAAAATTAACGGAAAGGACCAAAACATGTAACGGAGCAAAAGTTAAAATACCGAAACGGACCTTTTTTTAGTTATGGGACCAAACCGATACCAAAAAATTAGTTAAGGGACTAAAATAGCAATTAAGTCAAATACTCAGTAGTGAGTTTTATATATGTTGATATTTTAATTACTAGTGGGAGCAATTCTTATGCAAATTTTATTCACAACTGAACTCTTATTACTGGACCTCTTTCTTTTTAAATTACTCCCTGCGTCTCATATTAAGTGACACAGTTGACTCTCTCACACATACCAATGCATATGTTTTACCTTTAATATTTTTAATTAACGATTAGAAAAAATTCTGAAAATTTAATATTTTGAAAATATTCATCTAGGCGAATTCAACAACATCTTATTTGATATTATTTATTTTTATATATTAATAGAAAAATATTGTCAAAGTATGTCAAGTCAATATTACACATTGTCAACTAGGTCATCTAATATGGGACCGAGGGAGTAGTAAAAGACCCGTGCTTTTGCACGGATCATGTAACATTACGGTAATTATATTAAAAATAATTAGATTGTTAATATTGTCGAATGTTTAAAGATATATATTAAATGAAAATCATCAATATTAATGTAATGTTTAGACAAAAATAAATTAAATAGTTGACTCGCGCTAGTTGTAAATTTTATTTTTTTATATATGGGAAAACAAATTTTTATTAGATACATGAGAAAGTCTGTATGCTAAAATTTTGAAAACTCATGACTATTTTCGTTGTAAATTTTATTTTTTTATATATGGGAAAACAAATTTTTGTTAGATACATGAGAAAGTCTATATGCTAAAATTTTGAAAACTCATGTCTATTTTCAAATTATCAAAATTTATGTAGTGTTTCTATTAAACAACTTTTTATTTTATCCCTTTACAAATAACTTTTTATTTTATATGCAAAACATAGTTCAATGGTTGCACCGCTCCCGTTGCAGATTTTATGTGCTTATATATGCAGAAACAAATTTTATAAACATATATGGGAAAGTCGATATGATCAAATATTGGAAATTCGTGACAATTTTCAAAATATAAACATAAATGTAGTGTTTTTATTAATAGATTCTACCTTGGGGACTGCGAGGAGTCCCCTTTATATAGAGGTGGGTGTTTATAGAACCGTTGTAAGGCACACGTGTGCCCGGTGATTACGAATTGGTGGGAAGTGTAACCGTCGGAGAGAGAATCGCGGGAACGTGGAAAGGAGACGTTACAATTCGTTTGAACTGTTCTATGTTGCTCCGAGCATCCCCCTCACGGGAAAGGGGTGTGTTATTAGCGCCAAATGCAGAATTTGAGCTGTAATTGTATTGGGCATAAGCAATTTTCTCCTTTGTCATTTAAAAAGCGGAACAAACTAGATGAATATTTATACTTACTTTTTTGTTATATTGTTGGTATCATTGAAATAAACAATTATGGTTAGTTTGATTTGTTATAACTTGAAAATAACAAACATTTATATTTATATTTTTAATCAAAATCAAAATTTCATAATAAAAAAAGATTCTTCATAATTTTTAAACATTAACACAATAAAAAGAGCGAAAAGATAAATGCCTGTTTTTTCGCTAGTTTGTATAACAAGAATAATTGGAGAGTTATTTCAAGGCTAAACTACACTTTTTGCCCCCTAAATTTCAAAATGTTGCGACTTTGACCCCCTATTAAAAAAATGGCAAAAGTGACCCCTATGTTTAGGGAAATATGCTCTTTTGACCCCTTAACATAAGGGAAATGTGCTCTTTTGACCTCTTATATTTACAAAAAGTTGTGATTATGTCCCCTTTTTGGGGACACGTGGCATCTTCTCAGCAATTTTGAGACGAAAGGGGCCAAAATTGCCATTTTTTTAATAGGGGGCTAAAAATCGCAACATTTCGAAACTTAAGGAGCGAAGCAGTTAAGCCTTATTTCAATTATGAGGTTAAAATGAGCCCAATAAAAAGAGCGAAAAACAGTCCCGTGAGCATAGCTCAGTGGTAGGACAATGCATTATTATATGCAAGGGTCGAGGTTCGAACCTCAGACACCCTACTTCCCACTTATT
>Ga0228711_1008190_pt1 | contig 14784 bp, 16 predicted proteins | sample MedpolnodulmetaG_2_FD_177996 | JGI IMG/M metagenome (GOLD analysis project Ga0228711, IMG submission 177996) | Root nodule microbial communities from Medicago polymorpha collected in Santa Monica, California, United States - brown nodules | ecosystem: Host-associated > Plants > Roots > Nodule...
TATAAGAATTATACTAAATTTTTTAACATTTTATTAAAAAAATAATCAATATTCACTATTATGAGTAATAAAAATTAAAAAAATTTGAATTTTGCTTTGCCGACACTTTTGAAAAATAAAATATAACCATTATAATTATAAATGATAGAAAATATTTTTTTCTAAGGAAAATAAATCATTAAACTATTCATTTAAATACACGGGTGTACTAGTACACTCAAATTTTTTGAATGTACCATAGAAAATGCCTAGTTATATACCATATAATATTAATAAGTTATACTTTTTTTTTTTGAAGGAATATTAATAAGTTATACTATTCCCCAAGCTTTCACGAAAAAAATAAATATATTATACTATGATAAAAACGAAAAGAAAGAAAGAAATTGAAGGAAATTTTGAGGTACTTAAATTTTAAAAATTAAATCTCAAATATCATATTTTAGTTGTTTCGAAAAAATAGTTTTTATAGTTATGTACGGAGAACATTTTAGTTTATCCAAAAATAAAAAGAAAAACTTTTATGTTACTAATTTTAAGATATCAAAATATTTTTATAGTGTTCTAAGACTCTGTTTGGTAAAAAAAAAAATAGTGAATTTCTGGTAAACTAGCTTATACGGACGAGTTTGCTAGCTTATAGCTAAAAGCGAATTAGATAACCGGTTGAATTTATAGTGTTTCGTAGAATTGGTGGTTGAACTAACTTGTAAATATGAAATGACATAAAATGATATATTTAATGGATATTTAACTTTTTTTATTAAGATTACAATGGTAAAATTGAGATAAATAATGATTAACCATAAGTTACTTGAATTAACTTATCAAAAAATGTTATAAGATCGTGAGAAAGTGATGGTTCCCAAACGAACCTTTTTTAGGCAAATGATCTTATAAACATAAACTATAAGCTCAAAATCGTGTTACCAAACAAACTCTTAAATAAACTAAGAATTTTCCTAGACGTTGTCCTAGATGTTTTAGATATGAACAAGTACCACATTTTGCCATAGAACTTCATTTCTAGGCCGATGTTATTGTCTTGGTTCCCTCAAGATCAAATTCCTGCCTTCGCCCTTAGTATTCAACAAAATTACCATGTTACCGTAATATGATATTGATGAATTTTTTTATGTTTTGCAAAATTTAACAGGATGTTAAAATAGAGAAAATAAGGGCAGGAACATTTATGGTAAAGGTCACATGTGAAAAAGGAGGTGACAAGTTGGTTTCTATTCTAGAGGCTTTTGAAGAGATTTGTGTGAATGTTCAACAAGCAAGAGTTGCATGCAAAAATGGGTTTTCTATAGAAGCTATTATAGTGGCTGAGGATCAAACTCTTGATGTTACATATGTTACTCAAGTGCTTCTAAAAGCTATTGGAACGCAGAGTAGTGAAAAGGATTCGGAAGAACTTGATAACTACTTCAATAATTTGTGAATTTTCGAAGTACATTAATTTGTGTAACATCTTATTCTGCAACTCAACCAGTTTTACCTATTTCAATATGTAACACTGTTGTTGAATGACGTTGGAATAATAAATATTGTTTCAAGAACTTCTTCAACGTTCTTCTTCCTCCTTTTAAAATACTGATTGATATCGATCAAGATATAGAAGCCGCAAATTCGATTCAATGTTAGAAATTGATCCACCCTACCATAAGATTTTGGGTTAAGGTGTAATGTCAAATTCTACTTGCTATTCAAAACTCAATATGATGATACCTAGGGACCCTTATCACCCAACATTGATATAGTCTTATGTGTCCAGTTAATGGACACTCATCCACCCAAACTACATTTTTAGATACAGAGGTTTGAGGTTTGAGTCTCGTTAGTATTCTCAAAGGGAGTATTCTTTAAATCTTAAAGTTTTCTTTGCCTTGTATTGAAACATCATTTTCTCACCCTAATATCTTATTTATCAATGGCATGTTCAAAACAAATCATTCTCACTAAAAGAGACTAGTGCTAATAAGATTTTTCACATTAGTTAAATGAAAAAGGTAATAAACACGTATTAGTCTATCAATCAAAGAATATATGCATGTAGGGCTGACAATGAACCGAACTAATTCGAATATAGTTCATAATTCGACTCGACAATTTGCTTGATGAATTTGGTTCATGAACCAAACGAGCTGAACTTGAACTGAAAATTAAGTTCGTCAAATAAAGAGATGAACTTGAGCTATATGTAGTTTGATTCGGTTGATTTATGAGTTGACTCGATAATATAAGAGTAGGAAAATCAAAAAATAAATAAGAGTAGTCTCATTTACAAAAATAAATGTTGAAAAAAATTTCACATTAAAAGTTAACAACATGTAGAGTTTTCTCTAGTCTAATATTTTAGAAAGAAAAAAAAAATTGTCCCACATCGGGGAGTTTAAAACAATAAAGAGGAGATTAACTATATAAAAAGGAAGTATGTATCAGAGCTTCAATGTATAAGGGATTCAACAATTACTACTTACTAGTGCGCTAATTAAAGTTGTGGGTCACATGATTATTCATTGAAAAGTTTCCAAAAATCTGTGTGAATCAATGTATCTGCTTTAATACTCCCTCCGATCTCAAATATAAGAAAATATTTCTTTTTTAGGTTTATTGAATAATTAATGTATTTGCTTTACAATGTAGATCAGATACATTAACTACTCAATGAACCTAAAAAAATGAATCTTTTCATATATTTGAGACCGGAGGGAGTATGTGCCATAAAAAAGTGTAAAGGTCAAAATATCTAAAAAAATATTTTTCTTTCAGGAAAAATTGACATTTTAATTATGTGATTTGAGTTGGTGAGCTGAACCTAACGAGTCGAACAGAGTTGTTCGTGAGCTTTAAGCGAGTCAGACTCGAGCTAAATATAAAGTTTGTATCGAACTCGAGTCAAGTTTCGAGCCGAACCAAATCTTATCGAGTCGAGTCGAGCTCAGACGAGTTCGATTCGATTCGATTCATTTCCAACCATATATGCATGCCTCAAACAAAACAAGAGTAATATTAATAACACTCGCTTTAACATTCTTCTTCCAAAATTATTATATTGGATAAAATACTCGAATGTCTCGTCTTAGTATTTTTTAAATACTTCATCCGTCCTATATGTAAGAATTCATTTAACTAAAAATTTGTCCTTATATGGAAACCTCTTTTTAAAAATGCTAGATGCATTTATTTATTTTTTCATAAGCATACTCTTAATTAATGCCCTCTCTAGTCTTTTATACAAGAAACAAAATACATAAGTCACATAGAATAGGGAAATACTTTGAAAATAGTTATTTGAATTTAATACTCATAAATTTAAATTTATTCCATTAACGCCCCTATATTAATTGTCTTGATTACCAACTTACTTACTTTTAATATTCTCTTCAATAAAAAATAAGGGCACTAATGAAATTTAACATCAAATATATTTGAAAATTGGTCAACGTTTCTTATAAAAAGGATAAAAAAAAATCATACATTAGTTTCTTTTGAAAAGGACCGGAGGGAGTATACTACTAGTTTGTCTTGAAATATGAAATCAAATTTGATACACATACAAACAAAGAACAATTTGGTAATATTAACACATAAAATAGACACATTAATTCCACTAACATTTTTTTTTTAAAAAATGTGAAAAAAACAAAATGAGCTTACATACAGGAATGGAGGAAGTATTTCTCACATTGACATGATCAATATGTATTTCATCTAATAAAAACTAGAGATTTATTTTTTCCACCCTATGACTTTCTCATGCGCCCTTTTTTTCTTCCAAAAATACCCCTCGCCCGGATTATATAATCTGAACACCTTCTGGAATATTAATTCCGGATTTATTCATGGATTTTGACACTTAATCCACCCTGATGGATGATGATGTCAGGTATGAATAGATAAATTCGGATTATATAATCTGAAAATTTTAGAAAACTTCCGGATTATATAATCTGAAACGTGTAAATCACCCCGTTGAAAGTCAACAAAAGGGGTGGTGAACGATGGTTCCGGATTATATAATCCGGAAAGTGTAAAAACCATCCGGATTATGTAATCCGGACTGCACCAGCACAGAGGCAGAAGCCATCTGTTTTGACTAAGCCTCTGTTTTAGAGCAGATTTAGTCAATTTTGTTGGCCTTTGACCATATGCAAACCAAAAAATCAAGTTATAACATCAAAATTAACAAGACAATATAATTTTCAAACATTAATAAAACATAATTATCCAAATGTTACATAACATAATTATCCAAAATATTCAAACATTAAAATTAAATAAAATAAAATCAACTCCTAATAACTACACCCGTACCACCGTCACCCCTGCCACCCTCAGCCGCTCCCCGTCGACGGTAAACCTTCTCATCATGCACCTCTTTCAACACATCTTCCAAATGTTGCCATTCATCAGACCCTCGTGGCACCACACCACTGGACATCACAACATAGACATGGTCTCTAATGCGGCTCATCCTTCCGCTAAGCTGTAAGTACCCAACCTCTACATGAGCAACTTGTGCATCAAGGACCTCACGCTCCGGTGGCCTCGGTACCGGTACCGGCATTTCAGGAAGAACCATGCGTGGATGAGACACCTGGTAAAACCACTCGATGTATCCTTCTGCTGCCCCCACATCATGAACTGCACGCTGCCCCAACTGCTCAGGTGTCAGCGCATAATCAAGTGCACGCCGAAAGCAGTTTGAGATCTCTGCCAAATTAATATTAGGAGGTGCACTCTGAATAGGATGTATCAGGGTGGTCTGAAACCCTCCCAAACTGATGAAGCACCCTCTTCGGCAGATATCTCACCATGCGGTCTCCGTATTTCAGTCATCCTGAGTAAAGGCTGACTCGCTCAAACAGATGTGTCTGATGATGGTCTCCATATGGGGTCATGACAACGCCACTCTGATCCAGCCTATCCAGTAGGTTTTTGTAGTTGTCTGTTGTGCCCAAACCAGATAGTGGTACAAAAAGCATCGCGCGTGGATCCCGATGCTCTCGATATCCTGCCCAGACATCCTTGCTTCCCATACCTTGGATGTGCTGATACACCCAAGCCTGCACAAAAGACAACCACATATAAATATACAAACCATAAACACTTACATTTAAAATAATAAAACATTGTTTGAGCTGTTTGTACTTGCAACAAAGTCAGGTATCCTGCCACCTGATTGCAGTTCCAACGTGCAACATTGTTGAGCTCCATATACAAGTGAGCTAGTGCCGCAGCTCCCCATGAATAACCAGCAACAAGATCAAGGTCTCTAAAGTACCTCAGGTAGACAACGTACACAACATTCGTGTTAGTGAAGAGTGTGATCCCCACCAAGTATAGCAAATATATGCGGACATCCTGGTCCCGCACCCTCTGCACCTCCTGAGTCACACCATACTCGGTCTCCAAATCCAACTGCTCCTAGAAAATCTTCTGCAAGTAGCCTAATTGGCAATGTGCACCTTTGGTCTTTTCTACCTTAATAAGAGCTTCACCCGGATCAGACCCCAAGTGCTCCTCCATCCATTCCACTGCCTCGTCCCGTGTGATAGTCATGTGTATGCCGTCAATGGGGATATGCAGCAAACAGGCCACATCTCCCCAAACGGAAGGCGGAAGCTCGAAGTCTCCTCGTGCCACCTCTCTACAAATGCACAAATGAGACTATGGTCAATCAGGCTGTAGCTGGTATCCTGAAGCCAAAACAGACCGGTGCCCTGCAATCTGTCACACCACCACCGTGCAACCGTGATAAGGGTGGTCTCTTTATCATGCATCACTTCTATCTTCTTTCCATTTCTGATGCATTTTAAATTGCCACACCACTACAAATAATTAAAAACAATACCTAAACATTAGTTTACACTCATGGCTTCACAGACAGATTTAACAGCACATAAATAGGCAGTTTCACAAATATCAACATCATTTTCACACATATTAACATTAATAAAGTGAGTTTAAAGTGAGTTTAACATTAATAAATACCTCGTCATCAGCCGCCTTCCTGGCCACATGCACATGGCACCTCCACAACATGCCAATGTCGTGTGGGCTACCGAGATAGTCATCAAGTGGCTCAAAGTCCACCACCTTCTTCTTCTTCTTCTTACACCTTCGTCGTGGCTCGGCATCTTCCACTTCCTCGTCCATAGCCTCAAGCTCCTCCACAAGCTCCTGCTCCTCCATTTGTTGCACGTCCACGTCATCTACCATATTCTCTTGCCCCGGCTGATGCTCGACATCATCACGACGTCCTCTAGCACCCCGACACCTCGGAGGAACAACACCTTCCTCCTCCAGACGTTGGAGACTCTCTCTCTCCTACGGGAAGCATGTCTTGCCTTCCTTACGCGCCGAGTATTAGAGGATGAACCTTCTGTAACATGCACACAACACAATCAACACAAAACAGTACAAAACAGACGGTCAAAACCAATACTGGGTGTTTCCAGAATTAATTTTCCGGATAACGAATTCCGGATTGGTTCAGTACAGAGGAAAAAAATATGTAACAAATTACTTGCATGCATACAGAAATCGAACTAACCTTCCATGTGTTGTTTGTCAAGGATTGAAAAGCGGTCCGTTTGAGCAAGATTTCACCGATTTTGGTTGGAATTTTGCAGTTAGGATTTTGGGATTAGAGGGGGGAGAGAGAGAGAGAGTAAGTAAAAAGTGAAACTGTAAAAATGGGGGGTGAACGTCCTTTTATACTTCGAATTCGTCCGAAATATGTTATCCGGACCAAATGTTAGTTGTCCGGACTTTGTTTTCCGGAGGGCAATTTGTTAATTTTTGCAGAGTGCGTGAGAAATGCATAGGGTGGGAAAAGTAAAACTCCATCAAAATAATACTGTTTAGCATAAGAATGTTAGAGTGAATGATGTTGAAACTACTCATTGAATAAAACAAGGGAGTTGATTTAGCAACCAGCAAAACAACAAGATCACCAAACAATTAGACATAGACATCCACAAATATAGAACATTCGATCATAAAAAATAAAATAAAAAATAAAAAAAGGGAGTCATCCAACCTTCTCTCTCATCTAAAATGAACTAAAGGTACCGAAGCCGCACCGAATCCTCTCCCCAGGTATAGTAACTGTTTTTTTTTTTTATTAAAATGGTGTAATTTTATTGATTCACGCACGAAAAAGATTTTTCAATCTTAGAGACTGACGTTGATTGAACCAATTTTTTTTGGGTCACCAATAAATTAAATATCCAGCACTCACATACGATGAAGCACAAATCAAAAAGTTCATACCTTCAAAAGCCAAGAGGAAAAAGCTAAATCCTCTTTGTCTCAACCCACGGTCCAAACTACGTTCTTCAGTTGGATTGTCATTTACTAATTCGTATAAGTTGTAGTAATGCGGGGAGACACTCAACCCCCCCACTACTTTTTTTTTTTGTTGACATTATCATTTATCACTTCTTAATTATTAGGGTCTCGCTAACAAATACTCTTAGGGCACTAGTTAAATATTCAAAAATAGAAATAATTGGTAAATTTTATGTAAAAAAATATACTTTTTAAAATTTTAATGTGTTGAACAAGTTCCTTGAGGGTACTAGCTACCATTTCCTTACTCCCTCCGTCCCAAATTATAAGAAAAAAATAAAATAAATCACACTTAAGAAAACTAAAATATAAGAATTTGGAATACAGTTTTTTGTGTTTTCTTTGAAAAAAAGTTTCATAGAAGATGTAAAAACAATTTTTATTGGCTATTGTTTATGAAAAAAAATGAAAGAGAGAGAAAATTGAATGTAATTTGCATTTAATTTTATGAGAATAAACAAAAGTTTTTCTTGGAAAAGAGATTTTTAAAAAAAACAAGATTAAATAGAATAAAAATTTATCTTTTTTGCTTATATTTTAGGACAAAGAAAATGAGTTTTTTTTGCTTATATTATGGGACGGAGGGAGTACTTATTAATATAGCACAACCACTTGTAACTTCCTTCATTGATATTTAAGAAATGTTAACGTGTGCTCTAAGACACAAGTTTAGAAGGCAAATGTAAAAATAATGTATTGAAATGCGTGCGTTAAATTTAATATATAATGTTATAATGAATTGAATGCACAAAGTTTAAAGATTTTTTTATTTTTTATTTCTCAACAGTTAACACTACCCATATTTTAAACATCTTACAACTCCAATTTTTTTTAGTAGAAACTTCAGGAACAGTCTCTTGGTAATCATATATAGTCAGTTTAAATTTATCCAATAAAATACAAAGATGCATATCAAATTATCTTAAAAAATAAAATGCATATCAAATCAAATGCTACATAAAACCAAAATAAATCTTAGAGTAATGATTTTAAACCAATTAAATGTGGAGAATGAGGTACAACTCATATCGTAATAATTGTATTATATTAGTTTTCAAAATTGTCAACCAGATCCCTCAAAAAAGAAAATTGTCAACCAGATGTCGTGGTTTTGCATTAATTTATTTATAAATAGATTCGATTATTGGTATAAAAATAAATAAATATATTAGATGAACATGTTGACTATAAAACTGCAAAATAAATTAATAATACGGATCGAAAATTAAGGTCTTCAACTTTAATAAAAAAAACAAAAAAAAAAAAAACTTTAATACGACTTACACGTTACAACATGTTTCATGATCTATACATGACATGTGAATTACATTCCATTGATCTGTGTTCTGTAACAAGGCCAGTAAGGCATCCATACACAAGATGAATATCATTGATTTGCACAATGTTTGTGTTTTTATAAAAAAAGACAAAATGAAATAAGTTTTTCATGGAATTTCAGCGGGAAGACAGGGTTGGCACAAGGGCCAAACAAATAACAAAACAAGCTAGAATTTTATGCCTTACAATTTTGTGCCAGAAAAAAGTCTCACAAAATATTATTTTTTTTGGTTACATGAGATAAAAAAAAAAGAAAAAAAGAAAAAGAAAAAGAAAAGAAAGAAATTACGTCCTAATAAAAGACACTCCTACAACATCTGCTAGGAGTGCTAAAGAAAGACACGGCAGTTGCTCATGCACCTTCACAAGAGGTCCCATATGATTAGCTCCCTTCTTCGCAAGAATATCTGCACAAGAATTTCCTTCTCGGAGAATGTGGTGGATGGATATGTCCCAATCTTTCACTAGATAGCTTCGAATTAGCTCCAGGAGGTTGACATAATGATGAAACCTCAGTGTCTCCTTTGCCACTAACTGAACTACGTGGAGGGAGTCAGAAAAACACATAATTTTCTTGAAGTCTGTTTCCCAACAAAGAGTAATTCATGTTAACAAAGCTTGGATTTCTGCATGTAGAATGTTTGACAAGCCCACACTACCATAAAAACCAAACATAAATTTTTCGTCAAAGTTACGCACAATGCCACCATAGCCTGCTTGACCGGGGTTCGTTAATGCACTACCCTCAACATTTCGGACCAAGGTATCATTGTCACCATGCTGCCAACAAACTTCCCTTGGTGTCTGTGTCGAGGAAGGGGAACTCAAGCTACCAAACGCACGATGTGATATGTGGAGCTGAGAAAAAATAGAAGCAACATTAGACGTAGTCACCGATTGTGTTCCTTCAAAGACAAGTTTATTCCTTGTACACCAAATGTTCCACATGATCAAAGGAGCTATGATTCCTATCTCGATAACCATTTTTTCCATAACATTTAAGAAGCTCATATTGTCATCTTCAAGAAACCTTGAAGGGATATCAGGAAAGCCGCATGCACGCCAAATAGACACAACTCGTGGGCAAAGCAGTGAGTAATAGTTTTGGTTTTCTCGACACAATAAGGGCACGTGGGATAAACATTGACTCCTCGATGTTGCAAAGCAGACTTAGTTGGAAGAGATTTATGACAAACCTGCCACATAAAAAATTGAACACTGGCTGCAAGAGGTAGCTTCCATATCCAATTCCAGTGACCGCCAGAGCCATGATCTTGATTAGCAAAAGAAAGCCAATGAAACCCGCTTCTGGTAGTATATTCCCCACTAAGATTTTCACTCCAAACCCAGCAGTCTTCAACTGAAGTAACAAAAGTTGGTTGCAAGCTTTGAATCGAAGAGGTAACCTCCGATGGTAATGAAAGATTTAAGTCTTCAATGATATTTTTACCATCGATCCATAAGTCTTTGATCTTCAACCCCATTAGATTAGGCGGGATGTCTTGGATAGTCTCAAAAAGGAGGATTCTTTAAGAACCACGGTTGGAACCAAATATTTGTATCTTCGTCTCCTATATTAAACATAAAACCATCTTTCAACACCTCCAATGCCTTAAGAATAGCTTTCCATGTAGGTGAGCCATCTTTCTTTATGTCAAGGAACATATTTCCTTCAGAGAGGTATTTATCTGCAAGAAGTGAGACCCAAAGTTTCTTGTCTTATTGGATTAAGCTCCAAACAATTTTTCCTAATAAAGTAGTGTTTTGCAAACGGGCCGCACGAACCCCTAAACCCCCTAATTTTCTAGGTTTAATAATCTTGTTCCAACCAACCATATGCATGGAGTGATCATTTGTACCATGGCAAATAAAATTTCTTATAACTTTATCTAAGGTATCACAAACATATTGAGGAAATCAACATATTTGCATACTATATGTTGGTAAAGAAGTAAGTACAGCCTTGGCAAGAGTGACACGCCCCGGCTTATTTAAGAGTCTACCTTTCCAAGAAGCAAGTTTTGAAGATACCTTATCATATATTTCTATGAAGTCCTATTTCCTCACACGCCCATACTTCATTTTAAATCCCAAGTAATTCTCTAATCGATCAGTAAATTTGATATTGGTGATTTGTTTTAGGTCGTCTTTAGTCTACTAACTCCTTTAGAGGTGTACGCTCTTGATTTATCTAGGTTGACTTTGAGATCCGAAAAAGAACAGAAACTATCCAAAAGGTTAGCAATGAATTGTGCTTGAGAAGTTTTAGCCTTTTCAAATAGGAGAACATCATATGCAAAGAACAAGTGAGATATTTTTGGACCATCATGACTGATATGAAGAGGTTGCCAGTGACCCTCGTGAACTAGTTTATCAATTAAATCTCTGAGTCTTTCAATACATATAACAAACAGGTAGGGAGATAAAGGGTCTCCTTGTCGGAGGCCACGAAGAGGTTGAATTTGTTCAGTCTTACTCCTGTTCCACAACAAAGAGATAAAAGTAGCGGAAATAATGCTCATGATCAAAGAAATTGTTATAGAAGGCAACCCAAAGTAATGGAGTGTGTCACGAAGAAAATCCCAATCCACTCTGTCATAAGCCTTCTCAAGATCAAGCTTGTAAGTAACATCACCTTGCTTCTTTTTAGACTTTTGCATATGATAAATGAATTCTTGGAGAACAATAGCGTTATCAATAGTACCTCTCCCTGGAATGAAGCTACTTTGCAGAGGGCTAACAATCTCACTAAGCATTAGCCTAAGGCAATTCACCAAAACTTTTGACACCAACTTACAAGTAACGTTACACAAGCTTATAGGCCGAAATTCTTTGAAAGTGCTTGGATTATCCACTTTTGGAATCAAGATCATAAGGGACTCAGCCATATGAGGATCCATATAACCTTTTTCAAAAGTAGTCTTCATAAAATTCCAAATACCATCCCCAATATTGTTCCAAAACATTTTAAAGAAAATAGGTTGGAACCCATCCGGACCCGGTGCTTTGTAGGATTTCATGCTCATAAGAGCCCGATAGACTTCCTGCTTTGTAACTGATGCCAATAAATTATTCTTCTGATTAACATTTAGAGAGGAAGTGCTAGTGGCTACTGAAGGGGCAGTAAGACTTCCTCCATACACAAAGTGTCATTATCTGTGCACCATGCACCAGATGGTAAAGTGATACCATGAATTTTATTTCTCTTCGATGGATGACAGTCTGTGTATGAAAGAATGATGTGTTGCGACTACCTAATTGAACCCACTGCTCTCTTGACTTTTGGTACCAAAGAGTTTCTCCTTGGAAAATGACCTCCTTATACTCTTTAAGAAGTTTACTTTGAAGAACAAGAAGAGAAGCTGAGTCAACGTGTTCCAGCGAATTTTGGATTCCTTAGAGCCTAGCTTCATATTCTCTTTTCCTCCTGAATATATTACCAAAAGTTTCTTTATTGAAAACAAGGGAGTCTTGCATAACATTGTTAAGTGAGACGGAGACATTCCCATTTTCCTTCTTCTAAGCTGCCTTCACAATTTCAGGATAGGCCTCATGTGTGCACCAAGCCGCTTGAAACCTGAATGGTCTATCTGCTCTTGAAGAAACTCCAGTGCAACAACGAAGTAAAATAGGGTTATGATCGGACTGGAGCCGAACTAAGTGTTCGACAATGGCTTCCGGGAAACTCAGACGCCAATCTACATCACAAAGCCCTCGATCTAATCTTCGAGACACCAAAAGACCACCTCTACAACGAGATTGCCAAGTGAATTTGCTTCCAAAGAAGTCTAAATCCAGTAAGTTGCAATTTTCTATCATGTCGGCAAACTTTTCCGCGCTAGCTTGAGAAAAACTCCCTCCTTTTTGTTCGGAGGGGATTAGAATATCATTAAAGTCTCCCAGCAACAACCAAGGTTGGACAAAACGAGTCCTTAGGCCACGAAGATAAGACCATAAGTCTTCTCTCACTGAAGGAGTAGGGCAAGCATACACTCCTGAGCACACCCGAGACATATTACTCTGAGTCACTTTGAAAGTAATACATTGAGCTACACTCTCGATCACCGAAAAGGAATATGGCCCAGAGCCATTATTTAGGACCCATAAACCACTTGAATGTCCTTCGGCTTCAATTATGTCAACTACCAAATAACCCTCTTTTTCCCAATTTTTTTTAGAGGGGTCAAAACTTGTATGAGTTTCACAGAGGACAACCACATCAGGCTTAAAACGTTTCAGAATCTCACACATGTGACAATGACTCTTGCGACTTGCAAAGCCTCTCACATTCCCCGTCAGAATTGTAAAATCTTCAAAACCAATCATAAAAACAAAACAATGAACAAAACCAAAGACAAGACTCTAAGTGTAAGGAGTCTCGCCAACAAAGTCCACTATATCTTTACCATCCTTCTTGGAGGAGTCATTCATGCTCATGCTTGTGTTATTTCTATTTGCCGCGTCTGGTGGATCAGGGTCCTCCAAATATTGGATATGATTTGGTCCCAAAACTTTGGCTGGCATTGTAGTTTTTATTCCATGAGAAAGTTCATAAATAGTATGAGGTTTTTCTTTGAATTTCTCACGATATTGTAGGGGATCAACCTTACTGGAACTTGTACTTTTATCATGGACAAGCAAAAATTTACCTGCAGATTTAGAGCTATGCTGGTCCACCTTAAAAGTTTGAGACATGTGGGATGTTGTGGCCGTATTTTTTCCAATCGCCGGTTCCTTACATTGCCGTTTTGGTCGGTCTGATAGCTTGCGTTTTCCATGCCGACGTTCCACTCCAGGTTCCATTCTTATTTGTTGACTTAACATATCACCTTCTCTCTCTTCAGTTAATGTTAAGATATTAAATTTATTTTTATTCAATATCTTATCATTATTTGCCTCAATCTCACGTGAATTAATAGCAAATCCTTTGCCAAAATTTATGTGTGCATTTGACTTTTTCCTTGGTTTAGAAACAACTAACCAATCACCATAATTATTTTGTCCATCAATATCTCCTTGATTGTTACCGTCTGCTACTTTGGGAATGAGATTAGTTCCACCGCTTACATAATGCAACGTTTGTTGATTTTGCAGCGCCGTACCATTTATTGGATCGACCGTAACATTACTTTTTGGCATGACGAGGATGTAATTCCTGGCGACATGACCATATTTACCACAGTTCTTTCACAAGAGGTGGAGGCCCTTGTATTCAACATGAAACCATCTCTCCCGAAACCATATTTGACCAACGACAGGGAGATTCAAATCAATCTAAACACAAATTCTTGCAAATTTTCCACGGGATGCATCCACCGTTCTAACGTCGGCTTTCACAGGCTGACCCACGGCTACCCCTAAAGCAAGTAGGACACTCTCATCATAATATTCCATGCCTAGTCCAGGTATTCTCACCCAAACTGACGAACCGCCAAATAATGATCGAAGATCATCCAAGGCCCCTCTCCGAAAACCTTCTCATGGTTTACTCGCATGTCAAACTTCACCATGTAGCATCCATGCCCTACATCAACTATATCAAGACCACCTGATGGTTTCCAAATCGCTTTGAGTTTATCCATCATCACAAAGTAACCAATGGACTTTCCCAAAAGCTTGATAATCACAGCCTCTTGCAGCGGCTTTCACAACCCTTCCACTATCCCTTCATCCAAGAAACACCTAGGTTTCAATCGATCTCCATCTTGAAATTCTATCTTGAATAGGTTTTTCTCCAACAAATTCATCTTCTCCAACCTCGGAAGAGGATTTTGACCTCCCATGAGCTTGTCACGAAAGGAGATACCGTGTTTAGTAGTATCATCTGGTGGTTTATGTTGTTTCACTGAGAACTCCATAACCCTAGCAGAGCGTTTTAATTTTCTTGATTGTTCTTTAAAATATATACTATTATCATCTAGTCACTATTATAATCAAAAATTAACATTTTATATTTATTTACTAATGAAGTATGTGGTCTATCATAAAAACCACATACATCATTAATTGAATGAATCTAAAATAATATTTATGTTTATAATAGCGACTAGAAGGTTCTCTCAAAAAAAAAAAAAAAATTACTAG
>Ga0228711_1008193_pt1 | contig 14783 bp, 10 predicted proteins | sample MedpolnodulmetaG_2_FD_177996 | JGI IMG/M metagenome (GOLD analysis project Ga0228711, IMG submission 177996) | Root nodule microbial communities from Medicago polymorpha collected in Santa Monica, California, United States - brown nodules | ecosystem: Host-associated > Plants > Roots > Nodule...
ATAGACTCGTTTGGATTAGCTTATTTTAGAGCTTATATAAAACAGCTTATGCAAATAAATAAGTTTTCATATATTATTTATAAGTTATTAAGGTAATTTTTGAAAAAAAACGTTTATAAATTAAAATAAAAGTTTATTTATTTACATAAGTTATTTTTCATAAGCTCAAACCAAACGGGACCTATTTCTGGGTTTTTTCTTCCTTTATCATTTAAAAAGTGTAACAAACTATATGATCATATCTATACTTACTTTTTCATTATCTCAATTATAACTTTAAACAACTTTTTCTATAATAAAGATCGTTGTTGGTGTCATTAAAAAAAAATTTAGATTGTATATTTTTTATATTGTTGGTGTCATTGAAATAAATAATCATTATTAGTTTTGTTTGTTATAACTTGAAAACAACAAAAATTTATATTTTTAGTTTTATTCTAAATTAAAATTTCATAAAAAAGACACGATTAATAATTTTTAAACGTTAATGCAATAAAAAGAGCGGAAAGACGGGCACGTGAGTTGCCGGTCTTTTTGCTAGTTGGAATAATGTTTGGCCTATTTCGTCTGTTTGTGAAATAACAATCAAGTATGTTAAATTAAAGAAAAAATATCTATTTAATTAAAATTAATAAAATATCTTTTCCCCCTGAAAAAAATAAAAAATCTTTTCCATAAAAATATCAAGATATCTTTTTGAAAATAAATTTAAAAACAAACTTACCAACTAACCAGGCTTGGGCTCAAGTACGTAAACCGAGAAAAACATAAATTCTAGAAGTTTCCATCTACTATTTATATCACAAACCCTTCACTCGTCTTTTCTTCACATCACTTGAAAAACTTTCAAACTTCACTCTTCTCTTTTTCTCCGTATTCTCTTTTCAAACCCTAACAAACTCAATCAACAATGGCGATCATCTCCGATTACCAAGACGATAACCAAACCAAAACTTCATCATCATCATCTTCTCAACCAAAACCCTCAAAACCTATTCCCTTCTCTTCCACCTTCGATCCTTCAAACCCTACCGCTTTTCTTGAAAAGGTATTCGACTTCATCGCTAAGGAAAGTACCGGTTTCTTCGATAACGATTCCGCCGAGAAGGTGGTTTTGTCTGCTGTTCGCGCTTCTAGGGTTAAGAAAGCTAAGGCTGTTGCTGCGGAGAAGGCTAAGATTGCTGCCAAGGAGAAAGCAAAGGCTGCTGCTGAGAAAAAACTGAACGATGAGAAGTCCGGAGCGGCGACCAAGAAGGCTGATGAGAAGGCTGGTAAGAGATTCACGAATTTCATTCTTTGCCCTAGTTTTTTTTTTTTTTAAAATTTAATTATTGTTTATATTTTTTTTAAGCATTGTAATTATTATTGAAATTTGTTTGTTATGATAGTTGAAATTTATGTGATTAGAATATGAGTTATATATTCATTATTGAGATGAGAATGTTAATTGTTAATTAATTTAGGGTTTTTTATTGTAATGGAGAATCATAAACAATAAGCTACATGGTTGAAGTTTATATGATGATACTATGAGTCATTTACGATGATGTTGATTCTTGATCCTGAAAGTGTTAGTTTTTAATTAGTTTATGACTTTTTATCGTGATGGAGAATCATAGACAATATATAGGCTAATGATCAAGACCATCTGTGAAGAGATCATGATACGACATATCCGTCCAAAATATCGAATAGAATTGAATATACTAGTCACTTTTTTATATATCATATTCCCTCCGATGACTATTCTAAGCAACTTATAAGTTCATTGAATATTCGATGTATCTGGACTATTATAGTCCAAATACATCAGTTATTCAATGAACTTGAAAAATGAATACGTGCTCATAATAGTGACCGGAGTAAGTACATTAATTTTATGGACTAGTCCATACACACTTGAATTCCTAACAGCCATACCCTAGAGTGCGCGTCTCTCACATAACTAAATCTGTACCACTTATCCTGCAGTGGATTGGTAATGGAAAACACCGGTCTATTACAATTGGATCCACTCACCCATCAATCTGTATCCGAACCATGGATCTGATTATAATTAGTTGAATACCACTAGGACTACTAATATACTTTGACACTAGTGTTTTGTCCTTTTCTTCCCTCTCTAATTTGATGGCGTGTGGTGGAATTAATTCTGTTTTTTATAATGGACAGCACCAAATCAGGGTAATGGTATGGATTTGGAGAAGTATTCCTGGACTCAAACTTTGCAAGAGCTCAATGTGAATGTTCCGGTGCCAAAGGGAACAAAATCAGGGTTTGTCATCTGTGAGATTAAGAAGAACCATCTAAAAGTTGGACTCAAAGGGCAGCCACCAATTATTGATGTAAGCTTTTACTCAGTTATAGGAGTTACTGTTGAAAGATATATGACATTTGTTTGTTTTACATTTTATAATTGATGGTTCTTTCTGTCTTGAGTTTGACATTTTTAGTTTGTTTGAAGTTTTTATGATACCTTTGCTGATTGATGATTTTAAATTTCTCAGAGGGAGCTATATAAATCTATCAAGCCTGATGAATGTTATTGGAGCATAGGTATGAAACTACTAAATTGTGTTTGTAGAAAATCCCTTTTTAGGGGACCATAATTCATTAGCATCATGATCAATCCGATTGTAACTGGTTTTGTTTGTGTGTTACTTAATTATTATTTTAAACCCTGTCTTTGCAGAGGATCAGAATACAGTTTCTATTCTTTTAACCAAGCATGATCAAATGGACTGGTGGAAATGTCTTGTTAAGGGTGATCCTGAAATTAACACCCAAAAAGTTGAACCTGCAAGCAGCAAACTTGGTGACCTGGATTCTGAGACTCGAATGACCGTTGAAAAGATGATGGTAACTAGTTGATTTTTGTTACTTCAGTTACTTATATAACCTGCATTTGTTTTTGAATTTGTCATCGTTTTTATTTCGTGTAATCCCATCGCACTTGTACTCATTCTAGTTATTTGGTATGGTTGATTCAAGATGATTGTCACACTATCCAATTGAGATGACTTGGCTTATTGAATCTGTGAATGGACACATTGAGCCTTGTGACAGACAGATTTAGATTGCATTGTTTTGGATTTTTTATGTTTTTTTTTTTTTTTGCTAGTTGGTTTAATGTTATCTTGTATTGTTCAACAGTTTGATCAGAGGCAAAAGTCTATGGGCCTTCCTACAAGCGAGGAGCTTCAGAAAGAGGAAATGATGAAGAAATTTATGAGCCAGGTGAACCTTTGATTTTTGTACTCATTTTCTATGGAAGCAACTTGTGACATATCTATCTATATATAAGCTTCTTAAACTCTCCATGATAGCCTTGTAAATTGTTTATTTATAACTTTAATTTAAATAGTTTCACTTTATATTAAATTTTGCTATTATAAAAATAATTTTTATGTAAGTACTTTTATGATAAGTTTTTATCTTACAAGCCCTTAATTAAGTTGCTTATCTAAATTTTTTATGTTTTGCAGCATCCTAATATGGACTTCTCGAGTGCAAAGTTTCAGTAGAACGGTGCTATATGATTTTGTCGTGCTCTTTTTTTATTTACTACATACACAAGCTATGTTCAACGTTGGTGTTGAAAATACTTCATATATCTCTTTTGAAATACCTTTTGGGATAATCTTTTTGTGTACATGTTGACATATTTCTAGACTTCTAGTACAACCAATCGAGGTTTATGTTTCGTGAAATCACATTGGGTTGAACATATTTTACAGTTTTATATCATGCTTTTAGTAACAAACTATGTTTTATCTATTCCTGCGTATAAAAAAAATAAAACTAAGTTTTGATAAAAAAATAAAACAGGAATCCACCATTTAATTTTTTACTCAATTTTTATGTTAATAACCCATCTCACTTTTTTCTATTCAACGGTGAGATTGAATATATGTGAAAGTCATGATGAAAAATAATTAGAGGATCTATTCCCTTATTATGGATATAGTACATAACCGTGAATGTACTTCAAACATATCAAAATCAATGTGATTGTGTTTGTCTACTTATCTTTTGGTGAATGATATTTATTTTCTTGGTCTTTTGGCAAATCTTTTGGCGAGTAAATACATCTTAACAAAATATAATTATATAGCTATCAATCGTAGAAATGAAACAAAATAATAACAAAAAGCGTCTTGAACATCAATCATAGTTACCATTGTACATGTATGAAATCTAAGTTTACCAACTCAGTGATCTGTCCTTTTTTTTATAGTTTGTGTGAATCTCAGGGAAGTGTCGTTCCTTTTAGATGATGGTTCTATTTTCTGCTACTTGTTAACATTGAAGACAATGTTACGTACGTCTTCAAAATTCAGATTTTATAAACATAATATTTTAATATGTAAACTTAGTTGATGTAAACATTGTATGTAACCCTAGTTTATGCATGTTAAGTAAACATTGTCACTTAATTTTGGATACAATTGAAAAAGAGTAACCAGGGGTAATTGAGAATGAGTATAATTGACAAATCGTAATTAACTGTCAAAAATATTAAATTTGTAGTCAAACGATACTTAAAAAGGAGAGAAGGGAGTAAATTTTATGAAGTTTTCTTTTTTACGGATACATTTTATTAAGTTTTTTTAATAAAATTATACGTTTTTTAAATAACTGTATTTATTAAGCCAATTTTAAAATAACTTGATGATGATTGGAAAGTTTTATAGGAGCTCGTAATTAAATTCTTTTACTCTTAAATAATTTCAACAATGTGCCTTTTCTTAACAACATTATCACAAATGAGTTTGAGTGATTCTTCAAAATCATCACACAAGAGGTAAGGATCTGGAATTACGGTTGGATCCACTGCCATAGAAATGGTCATCTGGTTGGCGTAACTTTGAAAATGAATGGTTAGTGCCTGCAAAAGAAATTAAAAGGTTTTAATGAGCTCTTAACAAATATTAGAGTAACTCTTAAATAGATATTTTTTTTAAAGTAACTCTAAAATTATTAGATAAAGATTATACCCAAAAGAAAATTATTAGACAAAGATTAGACGATTTGCATATTATTATTTTTTACACAATGAAGTTTGAATCTAGAATCCAAACCCCTCACATTAGATCAATTCTAATCTTTGACGACTTGCATAGTCTAATTTCACTAAATAAATTTAAAATATGTAAACTCAAAATATATAATTCATCCAACTACTCATTTCTCATCTCTCTTTTATCAAAATAAAAAAACTACTCATCTCCCTTGAATTCAATGTTAAAAACTAGAGAAATGATATTTGTACAACCATTTTCTAATAATAACTTTTTGACAATTTTCTCTCTCATACTCACATTATCTTCTTATTCTCTCTCTTCATTTTTCTCTCTCTATTATTTTTTACCAATTAAAGGAGAAAAAACCAAAGTTGTCATAAAAATTGTACCAAAGAGTTGTAGAAATATTACTACTCTAAAAACTATACTCATCTTTACCCCAAACATGTTAAAAGCTACTACATAATTTAGAGAGGGGGTAATACCACTTCCTATTCACACCACCCTTAAACAATAATAGCAATGACATTTGTACATCTATTTAATGACAACTTTGATGACAACTATGATTTTCTCTCTTCTTATTGGTCAAAAACAATGGAGAAAGAAAATGAAAGAGAGATGATAACAACATGTCAGTATGAGAAAGAAAGTTGTCAAAATGTTGTCAAAAAATGGCTGTTCAAATATTATTTCTCAAACAATAATGATCGTAAGAAATTTAAGCTTACATGTGGGTGCCCATATACACTTGGAGCAATAAATGCAACAGGATGTCCATAGAAGCTAATTTCTTCCACTGGACCAGGTACATTAGAAAAAGCCATAGTAGTGTGAAAGAGAACTCTTCTTGTTATGGCACCAGCAATCTGTATGCAAGTCCTAGTTGTAAAAACTTGTACACAAGAATGATAACAATGGTTTAACTTGGAGATACTAATCTTTGTTGTAACTAAAATCAATGTTGTAAAAACCGAATCGAACAAGGAGGTTCGATCATCCTTTACTACAGCTTGATTATTTTGGCCGCTCAATCACAATTTCATTTTGATGCAGTTGAACCATGACTTAGAAGTCTCATTGGTTCGATGTCATATTCAGATTTTAAAATATTGCATACAGATACAATCGTATTAAGTTGGAAGGTTAAATAATCTAGATACAAGTTGTTGTCAATGTATACCTTAACTCCAAATAAATTGAGTACCAATTTTGCACAAGCATAAGAGCAAATAGCCTCCAATGATTGTTTTTTTCGGTCAATTGTGGCCTTAGCTTGACGAACATATTGCAATGGATCTTCTTGTAAAGCAATGGTAAAAGGGAAGATTACATATCCCATCTGATTACCCCATCTGGCTTTTCCTTTCTCTGCCATCATATCTGCTAGATCCTAATTAACATAATGTATAAGTGTAGTTTCAAGTTAGAGAAAAAAACAATGATTCATTAGTTGAACTTGAAACTATTTTTTGCTATAGAAATTAAAATTGGAAAAGACTTAGGTACAATTCCCTAGGTGCTTTTCGTATGGTTCTTAATTAAATTCACCATGATTTCCTTAAATCCATAATTCTCTCAAAGTTTGTTATCTCCAAAAAAATTGTATTTTTAGTTAAGAATCATACGAAAAGCACCTAAGCAATTGTACCTAAGTTTTGCCCATTAAAATTAGTCCTAATTAAGAAAGATAGAAGGATTACATTTTTTTTTTCAACTTATGAGTTATAGAGATATAAAATGGAACCATCAATTTTACAAGAAACTATCTAACCATTTCTATTAATTATTGAATGAAAATTCATGTAAATCACACTATTTTGTGTGGATTTCATTCACTATACATAGAATTTTCTAGTTAGAAATACTACTTATTGTTAAGGGGTCCTGAATTATTGATTCTGGTCTAACAGTGGACCACATTATTTTTAGTAAAATTTAATAACACATTGAGAGAATCTTGGTTAGGCACATACCCAACACTTCAATTTTGAGCACATACTCACATAAAATTAACAAAATTAAATAAAAAGTATTTAGTCACATCAATTGATATACTATAATTTTATTTTTCTTTAATTTTTTCTTGGTCTTGTGTGTGTGCTTAAAATTGAAGTGTTGTGTATGTGCCCAACCAAGACTTTCTCTAGAACATTATGTTTGTTCTCTATTTTTTATAACAAGGGATCAATTGACTCTAAGAATAAGAGTAAGTCTAAAAACTTACTCCAAATATTTACCCTTGATTTCAGTAGTAATTAATGGTTGTGATTGATTACTATTGATCCATAGCCTTAGGCTTTCATGCTCCTTCTTCTCAAACAATTCGACAACAGTAATTCTACCCTCAAAGAATTGGTTTTCACTTAGGCATGTAATTCTTTAATACTTTTATGATTTCATCCACCGTCAACAAAAGAAAATCCTTTATGATATATCCAAAGATCCAATGCCTTTCTTGAATTTTTTTGGTTTACATGATTTTTATGAATAAAAAATATTTGATTCTATTATCATCACACTCAAAGATAGTTGTCAATTGGATTCAATAATAAAGAATGCTTGTTGAGATAATTATGGTGGCATAAACAATCTTATTTGTAATTTCGGTTTTCCATTGTAGCCGTGTAATCTCAACAAGGAGAAGAGAGTATAAAAGAGTTCACCCTAAAGATTAGTATAATCAATCACAACCATTAATTACTATTAAAATCAAGGGTTAATATTTGAAGTAAGTCTTTAAACTTACTCTTGGAGTCAATGGATCCCTTCTCATTTTTTATTATTATAAAATTCATTTTTACTAAAAATAGTTATGGTTCAGCATTAGATCATTTTCTAGAATAACACTTGAGTGACATAGAGTTGGGTGACATTGGGCAATTACAATGTCACAATGCTTGTGAAAGAGAGAGAAACACAAGCATTGTGACATGGTGATTGGCCAATGTCACCAATGTCACCCAACTCTATGTCACCCAAGTGCTACCCCATTTTCTAAAGATCCATATTAGTGTTCCAAATCTATTATGTATTTTAGAAATATAGAAAACTACCTGTATATAGAAATGTACAATTTCATAAAGTAAACTACATTTATTGCCAAATCTATATGTTTTGAATATGAAGTTTATTATGTATTTTCGAATTATAGAAAAATAAATATCGAAAATAATATTAATTTAGAAACCAAACCTGGATTCCAGGAGAAGGTCTAATGTTAACAAGAATTGATGCCCTGAGACGAATGTTCTTGGGGATGCCACTTTTACTCATTGCACCACCGTCATTTGCATTTTTCACACCTACTTAAAGGATGTATAACATAGGTTACAAATGATTAATTTGCAACATTATGGTAGTTTTAGTAGATAAGAATAGTTTAACTAATAATAGCAATGCAAATTAAGTTTGAGAAAAAGCTGAATTAGAAAGGAAAAAGATATAGAAACTTACCATATTCCCTATTCAAGTAACGAGCGAGACCAGCTTGTGTCAACCCCAACAAAACGTCATTGATGGTCTAATTGATCAACATTTATCATAATCAAACATATACAATAATCAGAAAACCTCCATTAATGTTTTTTAGAATGAAGATTGACGTGTAGTAGTAATTTTGTAGTAGCATTGTTATATAGGATGGATTTGGATTGCCTACGCTCACAGTCTCACATATTCTTACGATGACCTCACAAGTGATCGCTGTTGGATCAAGATTAGACAATTCAAATTTCATTGCATGATTTTGATTTTTCGTTTAAATCTAGACCATTTGATCTCGATCTAATGGCCACCGAAATGACGAATGCATGATTGTGTGAGATTATCAATTGCAGATAGTCCAAATTCTATATGCGAAGCATGAAAAATTGACATGGACCAGAGACACTAACACATACACATGGATACTAATTTTTAAAATAAAATAATCGATTGAATGCAATCATATCTTAGTGTTTCCTGCAAGACACCCAACACATCATCAATCTAGAATACCTAGATTGTTACACATAGATACAAGAAAAGAAAGAAAAAAAATAGAACATCGTACTTGTTCTTGGCTATAGATTTATCAATGGAAATAAGAAAATTAAGTTACCGTTTTCATTTCAGCTTTGACGAGCTTAACGTCATCCATACTAACCATACGATACACAAATTTCTTGGTATTGAGCTCAACCCCATGTGCACCTTTCAAAGGAGTATGTGTATCCTTAAAGAACAATATGGTCAAAACAAGCAACAAAACATCCACAATAGTGTTCCAAATCAAACCCAACCCCCACAAAATACTCATCCAAAACGAGACAATAATCGAACAATTATGTACATTTGACCTAGAGTCATCTCTCTTTCGCGTTGTAGGCACGGTTGGTAATGCATTAGGGTCGGAAGTTTTGCGAGTAGCTGCAATGAGAAGTGATATGAGAGAGGTACCATCACCAAGTGAATGGTGGATTCTAAATATTCCTATTGATTCAGCATTTGAGGTTTTGATGTTTAGGAGATGTAATTCCCATAGTGGTTTTGATATGTCTAATGGTGTTTTGGTGAAATTGGAAATGTAGTCCTCAACAAATCTATCTGGGAAATCAATTTTGGAATCTATTTGTGGTACTATGATATGGTTGTCTAGGTCAATGGTTGTTTGTGTCCATCTAGTTTTCCTCCCTTTCTTAACCTGAAATTTGAAACAAGAAATTGAAAGATATGAAACATAAACCACAAAATATAAGACTAAGATTTTTCATTGTAGTTTTTTTGTTTATTTTCTTTGTTTCAAAATATGTTACAAGTATGTGTAAGTGTTGTAATGTTACATAAGAGAAAATTAGAGAAATTAATAGATTAAATAGAAATGTGAAAACAAGGGACCAATATGACTATTCATTTGTCTTAGGTTTGATCTTGTTTCTCCTCACACTGGATTCATTGTTGCTCTCCCCCACACTTGGAGAATGTCTCAACCACGTGGTATTTGTTTTCTTCTTTTATCTATGTTTTAATTACTGCCTCTTTTTTTAAATTGTTTTCAGTAAAAAAAAAGAAAAGTATTTCACTCAACATAAATAGTTGCTATAATTTCAGTAAAAAAATTGTTCTTTATAGTAAAAAATACAACTGTGCATTTGAAATGTAGTTACTATAATTCTAACTCATTATAAAGCATGATTTTTTAAAACTCTAACTAAACACATAAATGTACAAAAATAAGGGTTGGATGGTATGTGACTTACAAGCTTGCTGGTGAACCTAGGATGCTTAAGAAGAGTTTGGCATAAACCATCTCTAATGACTTGAGGATTGATACTTGTCTTGCAACCAATGATGGCAATAACATAACAGTTAAAGGATGGTGAATGGAACAACCTTGCAGCTGGACTCAGTGGCTCACCACCACCTTCTCTTGAATATGCCATATGCTTACACAACCCTCCAGACAACTATTTGGATAGGACACATGTACATATATATGTGCCTGCTTATCAATGTACCCAAAATTAATGAATTTTCCAGAAAAAAATTAATGAATTTTTCAAGAAATATAATATTGTTATATTTATGTCATTTAAATCGTCGGTGGGGTTGGTGGAGAATTAGGCTGTACACGAATTAAAGAATAGGACATATATTCATACATGTGGGTGGGTAACATATAAGATACTACTGTAGTAGTCTACAATGAATGTGAGCCAAAATAGATGCAGCAATCTAATATTTTTCTTTTGGGTAATAACATGGACCAATCTACCAGCAGCATTAACTAATGTTAGGGTGAGATCATAATTTGGGTTTTCTTCACTCAAGTTATTTCTATTTGGGAAAGTGTCGGATACTACTATGTTTATACTCTCATTGTCTCACAATAATTGTCTCTTTATCCATTTTTCTTTTTTTTAAAATAATTGTCACTTTAGAATACTAATGCAGTATTTATTACTTTTTCCATTATTATACCCTTATTTATTAAATTTCATTCAACTTAACTACTCCACTAACTACAATTAATAATGGTGGTTTAGTAAATGATACTAATTTTACCATCAAAATCAACACAATTAATCATTTCTTTAATAATCGTACATAAACCTTAAACGGCTATTATTTAAAGACGGAAAGAGTATCTTTTATCTATAATTTTTTTAACTTTGATTTATCATGTTGTGAATGTCATTTTCCCTTGACCCAACCTTCATTGGGTGATAGAATTTCTAAAAATTTGAATTTGAACAACTAGAATATATTTAATTTTTTTGTCTCTATATCTATATATAGGATCTTTTTAGAATATTTATTTGAAGAGGAATGTTAACGATAACGAGTGTCTCTATGTCACTTTTTAAGACTTTTAAATCGTAACTTCTTATAAAAATATGTGTAATAAATACATTAAAAATTAAAATATTTAACTTTTTTATAAAATAATTTTTTTAAAATATTCAAAAAATGTTACGAGGACACTTTTTAACAAAAACTTTTGTTTAAATAATGATATATATATATAGCGAGAAACTTGCTCCCGAGAGTTTCACGACAATAAGAATTAATACCCTTCCCCACCTCTTTATTCAACTAAAGGCCATATCTAACCGTTTCAAATTAATGGAGATAAGTTCATCATGTTTTCTCTATGTGAATAACAAAACTATTTATTTATCTTTAAATATAAAACTCTTAATACAAATTTTAGATTATTTTATTAATTATATTATGTCCTCCTTTCGTTTCAGAATGTAAGTAAAAATGGGTCAACATAAATTGATGTATATGGTACAAATTTTGAACTAAATAAATTAACTTTTATTGATCAATTTGTTTACATTTTAAAATGGAGGGGGTATTAATTACATTACTAACTTCTTGTTAAAAAAATTACATTACTAACTTTTCTCAGTGATACAAAATTTTATAATAACTCCTTAAAAACGACAAAATTTATACTTTGTATTTTACTATAAGTCATTTTGATATTTTCATATATATTAAATAATGTAGTTAATTTTGTACTGAAAATAGAAATTACTAGTGACTTTACAAAATTGTCTCCTATTAATAACATGAAAAATAGATTAAAAAATTAAAAGAAATGACAATAAAAGATTAAAAGGATTCAAGAGTAATGTTATTCCTATTATTATTCCAACATTAAAGATTTACAAGTTTGACTAAACAATCAAGGTTTTATTTATTTAAGAAGTGATTAATCATCATCTAAGACCTAATTAATCATACAATTTCAAAAGGAAGAGTGTTGAAGGAAAGAACCTGAAAAAGTTGATCTGGACCAAGAAGCCTTTATCTGTCTAGATCAAGGACAATAATATATGATAAAGATGATAGAAACTCTGTCCATGAAATTAACTTGAATGATCTTTCTCTGATCTGCTAATAACTCTTCTGTTGTGATAGTATATCTCTGACCACTCTTTATGTCTTGTGATGTGTGTGAATAGTTCATTGGAGAGTTTCTTCCTTCTTTTGATGACCAACATCATCGTTGACAATATGTCTAATTAAAATAAGATGAGGTCTAATATTTGACAACGATGCTCCTCCTTTAATGTGCTAGCAGACGGACACATCAAGGTTAGAATATGTATTCTCCATGGATTTCTTTATTCTATCTTTCCTTTTGCCTTTAGTAACGGGGTCTCTACTCCACCATTATGTCACATAAAGTTAATTAATTTTTCAGCCACTATTTCACAGTTAGGATGTTTAAGCTAGTCTTGCATTTCACAAGACCAAATCCACAATGTACACACATGTTATCTCAGTCCATAATTATAAGATTTTTTTTATGATTTTTTAGTTATTTTCAACTATAATAATTATTTTTTTATCTACATACCTCTATTTATTACACATCTTTTTTTTCAATGAACAATAAATATTTCTCTTAAAGGTAAAATTGTGAAAACAATAATGATCACGACAACTTTAATACAAATATTAACTTTTTTAATTTCCATGATTATGTCAAAGGGTTTTTGTATTTAAGGACATGGTAATAATAAATGAAAAAATTGACTTTACATTTTGAAAAAGTGTGTCCCCTTATGTGTGTACAGTATGGATTTGGTCTTGTGAAATGCAAGTATGTGTATTTGCTCTTGTGAAATGCAAGACTACCTTAGACATCCTAACTGAAATAGTGGCTGAAAAATTAATTGATTGTACCAAACATATTGAAGTAGTAAAAGAAACACATCAGTATGTGTGTCTAAGCATTCTAAATTTGATCTTGTTACCAAACAAGAATAAGAGACTCAAGATCTCTATTGAATTAATTGTATGAACCTAAGTTTGGTTGACATCCCTATTTTAACTTTGTTTTTTCTTCAAGAAGTTAAAATGAATTATGCTACCACCACCGAACTAATTCATCCTAATAGGTGTGGCATAATGAATTAAAAAAGTAAAACAGATATCCCCTGATCACTATTATAAGCAAAAGTTCACTTTTTAGATTAATTCAATAAATGATGTATCCAACTTATATATAAACCACATACTCCCTCCGTTACTAATTATACGCAAAATTGACTTTTTAGGTTCATTCGATTAATGATGTATGTGGTTCATGTTATAAACTACATACATCATTAATTGAATGAACCTAAAAAGTAAAATTTGCTTATAATTAGAAACGGTGGGAGTACATCATTTATTGAATGAATCTAAAAAGTCAACTTTTACTAATAATGATGACCAGAGGAAGTACAAAGTTAACCGTTCGAGGGAAAAAAGAGATAGAAAAAACAAAAGTTAAAGATAACACATTAACACCCAAAGCACAAAATAGGATTTTGCCGTAACAAATGGTAGTCAAAAACAAAATAGGGTATTTTGCCTTTGACTATCCAAAACGATAGCAGCTTAACACAAGAAAGTCAAATCAAATGCAATGACAACTGTAAAATCTTAGATGATCTTCCGAGATGACGAAACTGATTTAAGTGATCGGTAATGCAGGCCGGTTGAACAGAAACAAAACATAACCGATGCAAAACCATTCCCCAAATAGAGCAAAAAAAAACAATTTAAAAGAAGATGAGTCACGCCTTCAGCTAAATCACAACCACCCGTGTAAAGTTGGTCCTGATTATGAAGAACGCCACACCTATTTTAATTTTATTTCATTTTTTTTAGAGGATATAATTTTATTATGGATTAATTAAATAAATGGTCCCTATAAATATTCAAAATTTTGTTTTTAATCCTTACAAAATAAAATCACACTTTTTAGTCCCTATAAAATTTTCCATCAACATTTATAGTCCCTATAAAAATTTTCATCAGCATTTTTAGTCCCTATAAAATTTTTCCATCAACATTTTTAGTCCCTAAAATGCTTACGGAAAATGTTACAGGGATTAAAAAGTGTGATTTTATTTTGTAGGGACTAAAAACAAAACTGTGAATATTTATAGGGACTAAAAACTTAATTAACCCATTTATTATTGATCATTAAATTGTTATGTGATTTGTATTAAGAGGCCACATTTGGTGTAGTATGGTGTCAACAAAAGTTTATAAGCGAGAGTGGTCTCCGGTTTACAAGTCAATTTTAGAAGGTTGGGTTATGTTCAATATAAAAGTTTAAGATTGTATTGAAGTCTATTAAAAAATCGCGGGTAGATAGGAAAAGCCTCATATAGTCATATATTATTCTCACTCAACCACTATTTGTTTTTTATAAGTTTTTTTTTTTGAAGTTCCGTTTTTTATAAGTTAAGACATGTTATTTTGGTA
>Ga0228711_1008195_pt1 | contig 14780 bp, 8 predicted proteins | sample MedpolnodulmetaG_2_FD_177996 | JGI IMG/M metagenome (GOLD analysis project Ga0228711, IMG submission 177996) | Root nodule microbial communities from Medicago polymorpha collected in Santa Monica, California, United States - brown nodules | ecosystem: Host-associated > Plants > Roots > Nodule...
AGAGAAAGGAAAGGTCGGTGATGGAACTGACAAAAGGGATAGGAGAAGAAATGAGATAAAATTGTGTGTGGAGAGATGTAGATGTTCTTAATTTTGTTTCTAATAAATATGATCCATTGATTAAATCTAACTGTAATTTCTTCGTGGTCCACTGGTGAGGGACTTAATTGATCCCTCACCCTAGAATCCATCGTCGTAAATACATTCATTAAGGTATAAATATGAAGAAGAAAAAATTTTAAGATTAAAAATCAATTTTTTTTTTTAAGAAATTAAAACAAAAAATGAATGTATTTTTAAAGAACAAAAACATTTTTTTTTTTTGAATGGATGAGTTTCTTGCTTCCTTCCTACTTTTTGTTGCACAGAATGGGTGACAACAGAAATAGTACAAGCATGCCAAAATCAGTTGATATTGAATATACGGGTGGGGTCCACTAGTCAAATAGGAGTAGACTGACCTTAGAAGATGGAAAATGATATTCAAGGGATCGCAAGCCTCTGAACATCTGATATCCTGAGCTCAGCCGCGTACACATCAATCGTCATGATGGCACGCACGCAGTGTTTCTCAGTTTAAACTTTAAATGGTTTATATCATCACATCACACAATATTGATGAAACAATAAAGTAATCATTTTATGCAAAGGAGCCTTTCATTTCCTACACAATGTGACGAAAAGTTTTCCAATCAAAAACTATTGAATATTTCAAATCATTTAAAATACATCACATTGTTATTTGTTAGTAAAAAAGTATGAGAAGAATGTCATTTTAAATATGAATGAGTAAAAATAAGGAGACCAAAATTATAATGGAGGAGTTTGTCAAAAGAACACATCTTATTTTAAATAGTGTTTGCTTATCTGAAAATTCATGCAATAGTTGCCCTTTTTAAGCACATGTTGAAAAGAAATGTTAGAAGGGTATTCCTAACGAGTGATTCAAATGTTGAATCCTATTTTTATTTTTTTTGTTGAGGTGGTCAAATTTTAAATTACTTCACATTTCATGCATATTACATTAAGGAGAAAGTTTATATGCATTTTTTTTATGTGTTTTTGTATGATTGTCTTAACTATACGTGTTTTCTTAAATCCATAATTTTCTCAAAATTTGTTATACAAAATAAAAAGCTGATAGACTTAACCCTCCAAAGTTGTAACTATATGGGAAAACACACAGAGTATGTTTTGGATGAAAGATTTATGAAAGGATGACTTACTCTCTTTTTTTCCAATTAAAAACACCGTAAAATATTTTTTTAATCATTAATTATAATGTTCTTTTTTAATTTCTTTAAAGTATGAAATATATATTAGTATACCACATAGACTTAACTCTCCAAAATCATCAAAAAATCTCTCCAAAACAAACCCTTTAAAATATGCTCCTAAATTTTTCCTTATTAACGGTATTGAAAGATAAATTTTTTTGAGGTATTGCAAGTTACTTATATTCATGAATCAATTAAAAATTAAAACGTGGAAGTCGGACTCGCTGAAGCTCCGTTGCTGTCCACATTAGAAAAATAAGTCGACTATTCAATATCTATTGTTGTTGCGAAGTAAATCATCAACGCTAATATGTCAACTTTACGCATCCATCTCGAGGGGGGTCAGGTTAAGGGTTACGATTAATGTGGTACCCTAAGAAGTGAATATTAACAAAAGTTAGGTCGGTATGCACGATTTACATAAGATAAAGGACATTTTAGGTTTTTCATTGTCTATCTCCAAGAGTATGGTTATTTCTAAAGCATCAGATCCACCAAATATCTATTTATAAATGTCTTACCAAGATGTCGTTCAGACATAGTTTGCAACTGTATCTTCAAGGTTGCAAAACTGAAGAAATATGAATGATTAACACTACATCTACTATCAAATTTTCTTCAATGGAGCACATTCTCTAAAGCAGAGAGGCACATATTCATCTTGGATACCAAAATTTGTTAGTTGGGATCACATTGTGCATGCATAACCCAACAAATTAAGAAAGTCATGGAATTCTTTCTTTAGAGAAATTATATTTCAACATCCATTTTTTAACGATTGTTTCTCTCATACTCACGTTATGTTTTTACTTTCTCTCTATTGTTTTGGTTTTTTTGCCAATACCTCATTTTTTTTTTGTAAAATTTTAGTTATCTTAAAAATTACTCCCTCCGTCCCAAATTATATGTCGCTTTGAAAAAAAAATTTGTCACAAATTATATGTCGCTTTACCATACCAATGAAACATGAATGTTATTTTTCCTATTATATCCTTAACTATTTATTACTCTCTCTTCTTTCAATTCTTTCATTTACCTTTTCCACATCATTTATTAAGGACAATTTTATAAAACAACTCATAATTTATCTTTATCACACAATATTAATTACATTTCTTAATACATGCAAAATACCTAAAACATCGTACAATTTAGGTCGGAAGAGTATCTTATGAATAGATGTTCAAATAACAATGATCTCATCTTGTTTATTTGTTGGTAGCAAGCATTCCAATTCCAATGGTTGAGATTGAGAACCTAAACGACCTAACCAAACAATTGAGGAATCTCTCCAACTACGCGCTAATTCCCAATTTTATTTATAAAAAACGTTCGAAATTTTCAAATTGCGTCTTTTTTTCTCCCACTAAACACTCTCCTACTTATATAACCAACTCTCACACTCTTCACATTTTTTATTTACTCTCACAAAAATCCAAATCTTCTCCGTAACCGTTTTTCTTCACAATGTCTCGTCGTGGTGGCGCAAATCATTATGATCCTCGACGTGATCCTCGCCGTTACCAACTTTCTCCGGAGACTTCTCAACAATCTTCCGTCAATGCTGCACGATCAGGCCGTGGCCGTGGTGCAAACCATCCCGATTCTCAACCTTCTCCGCCGATTTCACAACAATCATCCATCAATGCTGCACTATCAGGCCATGGCCGTGGTCGTGGTTCACGCGGCGGACACACCGTTCCATCTTCCACTCCAACTCCGGTTACAGTAACCGCTTCGTCATCAACATCAGCGCCGGTTATTTATCATCCATCTGTCGTAGCACCGGTAGTCGCTGGTTCAAGTTCGGTTTCAACGGTTCCTTCTCCGTCTCTGCCTCCGGTGACGGTTTCGACAGAAATGCTGAGTTCTGAACTTGAAAAGACGCTTACACTGGAGACGGTTCCAGAGGCTTCTGCTCCGTCGTCTCAGAAGGCGATAAGGTTCCCTGACCGGCCTGGTTTCGGTCAAGTAGGAAGGAGGATTCGAGTTCGCGCCAATCATTTCCATGTGCAAGTCGCTGCTGATAAAGTTTTTCACCATTACGATGTTTGTATTTTTAATTCTTTAATCTTTATTACTAATTACTAATATATCTATAATTTCAAATTAATAATATGAATTAGTTAAATTTATGATTAAACAGTTAAATTACTAAACTAAGTATGATATGTCATAAAAGAAAAGTCGGTTGGAACAAGAAATACGAACTTTTGTAAAGACAGAAAATTTAGAGACAAAATTGAAAGAAATTTTTAAAGGGAAAAAAACTGTTATATTTAAAGGACTGAAAGTTGATATATTTGGAAGGAAATTATGAAATTTTTTAACTCATTTTTCTCCGTCTTTAGGCTTTTCGTTTTTGTGTATTATGTTGATAGGAAACTATAAAACAAATTAGTTACGATTGTGTTGTGGATTTAGAGATACTAAAAATTTGATTATGCTATTTTATATTTTTTTAAAATTTTTGAGTGTTTAGGTTTTGTTTGCTGGGTTAATTTGAAAAAATAAACTTAGTTAGTTACAATGTGTTATGATTATTGAGAGATTGAAAATTTTGATTATGCTCAAGTGTTGATGTGAAATTTTATATTACAAAGTATTATGTGTTTAGAGTTTGGTTATTATGTTGATTTGAAACAATGAAACTTGTGTAAGTTACAATGTTTAAGAATTTAGAGAGATTAAAAAAAATTATTACGCTCATGTGAACTTAAATGTAAGTGTTTGGGATTTTTGTTTTTGTTTATTATGTTGATCTGAAACAATAATCTAGTAAGTTACACTTGTGTTGTGGATTTGGAGACTGAAAATTTTGATTATGCTCTTGCATTTTTTTTAACTCCAATTTTAAGTGTTTAGAATTTTTTTGTTTTTGTTTATTATGCTGATTTGAATAAATTAAGCCAGTGAGTAACAATGTGTCATGAAATTCCTTAAAAAAACAATGTGATATGAAATTGAGAGGCTGAAAATTTTGATTAATATTTTTAGGTATTGATTGCACCTGAGATTGCATCGAAGAAAGTGTCGAGGGATGTTATCAACCAGTTAGTGAAAATGCATCAGGAATCCATGCTTGGGAATCGCATTCCTGCCTATGATGGGAGGAAGAGTCTGTTTACTGCTGGTCCATTACCATTCACCTCTAAGGTTTTTGTGGTTAACTTGGTTGATGAGAACAAAGGATCCTCTTCTGGTTCTAATAAGTGAGTTCGCTGTAAATCAGTTATTAATACTGATGGATACTAGTCATACTACTTTCAATGTCTGTTATGATACGATTTAAGGAAAAAGCGTGAACTGAAGCTTTTGATTTTATCATCTGTCACAGGAAAAAGCGTGAACGCGAGTTTAAGGTTACAATTAAGTTAGCTTCGAAAACGGATCTGGATCATCTTGCTCAATTTCTCCATCGTTTGCAACTGGATTGTCCTTATGAAACCATACAAGCTCTTGACATTGCTTTGCGGGCAACTCCATCTGATATGTAGCAACATTATTTTTTGTGTGGTTCATTTGGAATTACTGATTTTGTGTTTTAAGTGATCAGGTTGTAATTGATAGATTGTTTTTCAGGTATACTGTTGCAGGGAGGTCATTTTTCTCTCCCAAATTGGGGCCACAGGGGCCTCTTGGCGGTGGGACAGAATATTTAAAAGGCTATTATCAAAGCCTTAGGCCAACACAAATGGGATTGTCCCTCAATATTGGTTTTACTTCTACACATTACTGATATTTTTCTTGTTGAGTAATTACAGTTGAATCTATATTTCAGTCTTTGACAAGTGATACTTTGTTTCAGATGTTTCTTCGAGGGCTTTTTATGAACCGATTTGTGTGACTGACTTTGTGTCTAAGCATTTTAAGTTGAATCTTTCAAGGCGACCGTCTGATCAAGATCGTGTCAAGGTATTTGTGATGGATTTTTATTTTTATTATTATGTTGTGAACTTATATTAAATGAGGTGACAGTAAATGAGACATGAACTACTTATAATTTGGTTATCTTCTAATAATTTCATGCCAAGGCTTGTTTTCTTCATTTCCTTTATGACACCAAGAGTATGAGACGTTAGTTATCATCAGCGAATCATGTATATTTTTTAATTTGTTTCAGATCACGAAAGCCTTGAGAGGTCTAAAGGTAAGACTATCTCACGGAGGGATCATAAGAAGTTACAAGGTGACCGGTGTCTCAAAAGAGCCACTCAGAGACCTAACGTGAGTAACTTTATTTTCTTTTTTAATATTAGTTATTCCTTTCTTTTAACATCTTTAGGCTTGATCTCACTCTTCATTTTGTTTGTAATTTGTTATCCATTAAGGTTCATGCTTGATGACAAAGTAACTTGGAAAAAAGTTGCTGATCATTTCCATGAGAGATATGGTACTGTGTTAAAGCATCCACTTCTTCCTGCTCTCCAAGCCGGAAGTGACACGAGGCCTATGTATTTTCCAATGGAGGTTTTTCTCTTCTATACGTCTATGTATTGAAGTTCTACATAATGTTTTATGATGTTGTATTAGACCTCAACTCTATTGTGGTGTTTTTGTTGTAGCTTTGTCAAATTGAGCCTGGACAAAGGTACTCCAAAAGATTGAACGAAGAGCAAGTAACTAATCTTTTAAGGGCCAACTGTCAGCGTCCCCATCAGAGGGAAAGTGATATTAAAAATGTATGTTACCTATTTATATAGGTTGTGTTTGTTTGTGTGTTTTTTCCCCTTCATAGTTGACTTTTCATTTCTTGGCAGATCGTGAAGCGGCACCATTTCAACATAGACAAAGTTGTGCATGAGTTTGGTATCAATATAAGGGAGGAACTTGCTTTGGTTGATGCCCGTGTTTTGCCTCCCCCAACGGTATACATAGGTTTATGCTTAATAAAATATGGCTAATTACCTTGTGTAATATTTAATAATCTTTAATTTTCTTCTGACTGCAGCTCAAATATGGTGGAGAGTCAAAAATTGACCCCACGATGGGACAATGGAATATGATGAAACATGTATGATAAATCTATTCTTTTTGTATGAATGCTTTCAAATTATTGTGGTCTTTATACTTTGCTTTTGTGCTTGTGGAGCGGATGGTCCTCTTGAATTTTACTTTACTCGTGTGTTCGATCTTATGTAATCATGTGACAATCTAAATTAATTTGATTTTAATATTAGATATTAGATTCTTTCCTATGACAATGGTTAAATTGTTGATCAATGTTGACCTTTTTATTTTGTAGAAAGTGGTTGATGGTGGCACAGTGCAATTCTGGAGTTGCCTTTGCTTTTCTAGATTGAACCCAACTCAATTTTGTGCGGAGTTGGCTAATATGTGTCAAGCCAAGGGAATAGTATGTTGTTTGTTTGTACTATTTCATTTAATAATTATTATATGCTTCCCCATAATTTTGACAACCTTTTTTACCTTTTTGGATCTTGTACCAGCATTTCAACAGAGATCCTTTGGTACCTATAGCCCCCGCCAATTCAAATCAAATTGAGAAAGAGCTTGAGGAATTCGACAAGAACTGCAAGGATAAACTTAGTAGTACAAACCAGAAAGGAAGGCTGCAACTATTGATAGTAATTTTGCCTGATTTCAAGGGGAAGTTTTATGGTAAGTTTTCTATCAAGTCCAAATTAAATTCTAAGGTTTGGTTTTACTTTATTGAATTACTTTGTTTTGTTTTGCAGACCAAATAAAGAGTGAATGTGAAACTAAATTAGGAATTGTGACTCAATGTTGCGAGCCAAGGAAAGTGGCAAAGATGAATAAAATGTATCTGGAGAATTTGGCTTTAAAGATTAATGTGAAGGTAAGTTGTCCAGTAAATAATCTGCATGTTCCAATGTTTTTATGTGATTGCTACCAAGTTTTAAACATTTAGTTCTTGATTGTCTAGGTTGGTGGTCGTAACACCGTGCTGAATGATGCAGTTATATATAATATTCCCCTAGTAACTGATATACCAACTATAATATTTGGAGCGGATGTAACACACCCTCATCCAGGAGAAGACTCAAGTCCTTCTATAGCTGCAGTAAGCTTTGTCTTTTTGCGTACTTATTTGCAGTTTTTTTGCGAAATCATATTTATATGTTTGTACTCTGCGTGTTGAATTATAAAGGTGGTGGCATCCATGGATTGGCCTTGCGTCACAAAGTACAGGGGAATGGTTTCTGCCCAGATTCATCGGGAAGAAATTATTCAAGATCTTTATACAGAAACAAAACATCCTCAAAAGGGAACTGTGCCTGGTGGAATGATAAGGTAATGGTGTTAGATTTGTATATTCCCCATGTTGAGACAACTGATTTTTCTTTTAATTTTCAGGGAGTTACTCCTGGCTTTCTATAGATCAAATAAGAAACGGCGGCCTGAGAGGATCATATTTTACAGGTTGGATTTGGTTTTAATAACTAAATGATACATAAGGATGTCTATGTGCATATTTTAATTTATTTAATTATGATTTCTTTTTCAATATTATTAATTTGTGCTTATCAGAGATGGAGTAAGTGAAGGGCAGTTTAGTCAGGTTTTGCTGTATGAGATGGATGCAATTTGGAAGGTATGGCAAATCTAACTCCACATTGGGTCATGCGGGTTTGAATCTGCATACGTCCATATATCAGTTAACCACTGAGGGGAGGTCAATTAACATATTTAACAACCACAGAACATAGTGACCACAGAAATGCTCTTGCTGTTTTTTCTTGATTTTTTTACTCGTTCTATGCAAGTGCCTTGTAGATAGAATAAGGAGTTTCTCAATATCTTTTTACTTTTTATTCTGCTTCTTTATATACCAATGCATTCTATTTTTGATGAATTTTTCAATTCGGTCTCAGGCTTGTGCCTCATTTGAGGAGGGGTATCTACCAAAAGTTACGTTTGTGGTTGTCCAAAAGAGACATCACACCCGATTCTTTCCGGTCAGTTCTGATCAGACAGATAAAAGTGGAAACATAATGCCAGGTTTTTCAATTTATTTCTTGCCCGCCCTACAACTGGTATCTGTTCTCATTCCATTTTATCTATATGTACTGATTTTGTTGTTTGAAATTTTGTCAAAGGAACTGTGGTAGACACAACCATTTGCCATCCCAGGGAATTTGATTTTTATCTGAACAGCCATGCTGGGATTCAAGTAATACTTACTAGTTCCATTAACTTTATGCTCATATGTACTAGTTGCTCAATTGGCATTTAACCAATCTGTGCTGTTTCCATTTGATTGTCTTCGTTTTTCAGGGGACTAGTCGACCAACTCATTATCATGTGTTGTTTGATGAAAATAACTTCAGTGCAGATCAGTTACAGGGTTTAACCAATAACTTATGTTACACGTATGAACCTTTTCATTTATTTTTCTAGTCTAAACTACTGTTTTCATTTAATTTTAGAAGCCCTCTCATATTTTCTTTTTTCACTTTTCAGTTATGCAAGGTGTACTCGGTCGGTGTCAATAGGTATGTTAACTCTATTTTCTTTGTTGGTTTTACTTAGTCCATACAAAACTATAATTTTTACTAGAATATTGATCCTTGTATGCAGTTCCTCCTGCATATTATGCACACTTGTTAGCATCCCGAGCTCGATGCTACCTTAAAGAAGTTGACACTTCTGAGTCTGGTTCTGCAAGTGGTAACAGAAGTACCACCAACTTTGTGTCGACACTGCCCTCCATAGTGGAAAATGTCAAGGAAGTTATGTTTTACTGTTGATATTGGTTTGGCATACAAGTTTGGAGGGGAGATTCAGATCCTCGTGCTTTTTTGGATATAAAACTTATGTTACCATCTGTTTTTTTGGGTGGACCTTTTTGGTTTGAATATGTTTACAAGTACTTGATAGTGTGGAAAATCCTGTTGCAGCACTGCCCTCCATCATGGAAAATGTCAGATTTTATGTTTTAGTGTTGATATTGGTTTGGTGTACAAGTTTGGAATTTGGATGATCATTTATTTACCTTGCCTTTTAATGTCTATTCCTTTTCTTTCTTTTTTTTGTAATTATACAATCTAATTTTGGAAAAAAGTTATTCACTTTCCTTGGGTGGTAATTTCTTTGTTAATCTGCGTGAAAAATAATTAATATTCAAAATCGACAATTAACACAAATGGTGTGTTTGTTTTAAGTTACAGTAGAAACTCTATAAATTAATAATGTCAGGACTGGAGAAATTTATTAATTTAGAGAGTTATTAATTTATCGATAAATTAATAATTATTAATTTAAAGAGTTTTTAAGTAATTATACAATACATACCAAATAAAAAGGCAAATTAGTCTATGCCTCTTAGAATTACGTTGCAGCGAACCTTGGGACTTAACGTAAATTAGTAACTACTGTGTTCATATCAATTGGAAAAATACAACACATGAGCTATTGGATGCAATAAGAAAAGTTAGAGATAAGCTCCAAACAGCCTTGAACTTTAAAGGAAAACAGACAACTATTGAATCATATTTCAATAGAGTGTAATATATTTTTTTTCAGTTTCTATGAATTATTAATTTATGATTTTCTTGGGACCGAAAATTATAAAGGGATCTCCCGAAAAATTATTATCTTATTATTTTATCGAGTTTTTCAATTTTTTACATTGGCCCTAGTCGGGACCGGACAAATTTATTATTTTAGAGAGTTTATTAATTTACCGAGTATTAATTTAAAGAGTTTCTACTATATATTTGTTGATTTCTAGGAATAAAATGATAGAAATGTTTGTTACAAGTTTACTAAATTTTATTCCCGGGTATAAAATGTTCCTGGGAATAGAAAAAATTTCACAAGAAAAAGGGTGGGAATAAAGTTCCCATGGAGATGGGAATAAATTCTTATATAGTTACCTATTATAATCCCTATTTTTATGGTTCCAACGAATATTATAAAGTTAACCAAACATATTTTTTCTAAATACCTTGGAATAAAATTCTCATCTTTATATTCCAGGGAATGTTATTCCTAGGAATAAATTTTGTAAACTTGAAACAAACACACCCAAAGGATTACTAAAACAATTTTTGTGAGATGACGACAAGGAATCAATACATCCCAATAATTTATAATTTAAAAATAAAATAAAAAATACATCCCAATAATCTGAACTTGTATATATGAACATTCGTCGAAATCACAATTAACAATTGGTTTTGTGAAACTGGTGTAAAATTAGTGTCTCATGACAATCTCTTATATACATACATTTCAGAAATATCATCAAAAAACATGTGTGGTACTACAATGTTAAATCAATTCAATATATACATGTGACACTACCGCATTTTATCCACAATAATAAAAATAGAAATCAACATTCTTAAAAAAAAACAATAATCAACATTATTATTATTATTATTATTATTATTAAATCCCTAAAAATAAACATTTATTATTATTGTTGTTGTGTTTCTCTCTCACGTTAAGGTTTGTAATATGTCCTTGATCTGTTACCTACTATTCCTGTTAGTAATCCTTTTTATGGCAAGGTTGTCACCTAGCCTTACACCCTTACAATTGTAACTTAATCTTCTTTGACTTCGATCAAACTTCAATTATACGATTTACGTTGAGCTTCGTGCTATACAAAACATGTCGAAGCAAGCATCAAAGTGCAACAAGCATCACAACTTTGTTCTCAAAATCCATATATATTTCAGCAAGATATACCTTTAAGCTTGAGATACATTACATCATGGGCTGGATCTCATTATGCATATCACCAATCGAGAATACATATGATATGACCCCTCTACTTATTTATGTGAGACTGAGACACATAATGAATTGAACTAACACATTTGAGTCTTTCTCCACATAGGAAGGTATTTCAATGCTCAATATTCTCGTCCCTAGAAGTCCCTCCAACGTTAATTTCCAATAAATTTGCATGAACCTTAGTTTAGTTGATAATGATGTTGTTTGTGGCAAACAGATTCAGATGTCACACATTGTTGTATCCTTAAGTACCTTAAGAGTACACCGTAGTCCCCTCATCTATTTTCACCAAGAATCTCACACTATTTTCTTTAACTCAATTGTTACTTAATTTGTTGATCCCTAAAACTATAAATGCCATCATTTTAGACTCTCGAATGAATATACAAAAACATCATCCAAATTGGGTTATTCTTTTTAATAACCTACCATTGAACAAAAAATATATATCAACCTACCCTGTATTAATATGAGAAATGATATTTGAACATCCATTTGGTGACAACTTTTGTGACAACTTTCTCTTTTATACTCACATTATTTTTTACTTTATCTCTCCATTGCTATGGGTTTCCGTGTCAGTACTACTTTTTCCTTGTAAATTATGGTTGTCAAATAAGTTGTCACCAAATTGGTTGTTCAAATAACACTCCTCTGTTAATATACACACACCAAAAATGTCGTACTTTTAGGCACCTAGTACAATTACGCCAAACCATTTGGTAAGATTAAGTTGGAATCAATTCTCTGGTCCTAGTAGGCAGTACAATCCCTCCATTTCATTTGGCTAGATTGAGTTGGAACTGCCCTGGTACTATTGGCTATTTTTGTAGTCATATTTTCATTTGGCCAGTTTGAGTTGATTTATTTTATTTTTTCGTTTTTAAATTGTTTGATTGGTTAAAAGATAAATTAATAATATTAACAATAAATTGATTTCACTGTAATTGAGATCAAATTGATCGTATCTTAACTGAGTCATGTATCCCTCCCTTTGTAGAGTGTGTACCCATCTCTCTGACTTTACATGTGCGACTGTATGCCCCTAAATATCCATATATATACGTACCTGATGGTGAGGTGAGAGATATGTGTCATTGTGTTTTATCTCCTTTTTCCTTTTATTGCTTGTTTTGCTAATGCTATTAGCTTTTTTTGTGATTCCTCTGCCTATTATTGGTTGTGTAACTGTCTTCTTATATGTATATAGGACTTTGAGAGTGGTCCAATGCCGCCACCTGCCCAAACCTATTTTTGGCATTCCTCCTCTCATTCAATAAATCAAATTAAAGTGATGTCCATGATTGTATATTTTATTTATAGGAGCATGCTTGCATCACACCTTCAAACTCAAAAAAGTAAAAAGAAAAAAAAAATCATGAGTATCTTTAAAATAATTAGTTTAATATTTTTAAGCAATATTCATCCAAGTTATTGAGAAAAATATAATTTAGTCCATAAATAAGTTCTTCTTGGCATCTCAGGAGTTGAACTCGATATTTTAGATGAGTTCGAGGATGTTGAGTATACTAGAACTGGAGTTGAGGCCTTTTTTTTTGTGGTGGCCGAGGTTCGAACATCGGATCTTGCATATTTTATGCAGTCTTTATCAACTGAGTTAAGCTCACGAAAACATGAGTTGAGGCTTTCTTCATGGTAAATAAAATTCTTATATAAACAAATTCAAATTCATTTTATTTTTATGTTTGATTCGATGTTAATTTCGTGAATAATTGATTTTCAATGGCATCATGATCTTGAACATTTTGCTCTTTTAGAACAAGAATGTTAACATGAAATTATTTGTACATGACAATTCTGAAAACTTGAGAGTTTATGCTTTTGTTTGGAGCAATCCAAATGATCCTGATTTATATGCTGAGTGGGATTTTTTAAAATAAAATCTAGATTTTATTTTGAAAAATTATTTGACTAATATTCGGTTTCATCTAGAATTCAATTAAAATTATCAAATCCCCTATTTTTTTTATAAGAGTTATATTAAAAAATAAAAATAAAAAATTGGATGGTTCATGCTACACTCCTATTAAGAAAAAAGGAGAGAGAAAAAAAACTAATTATGATGTGGTGTGTGAAACTGTTTTTAACGGTGATATATATACGGTGGGGTTTAGAATAGGAAAGCAAAGTTGTTTCCCATGATGGAAAAGTTGAAACAGGACCATTGATATATTAGTTTTATATTCCGACGGCTCAGATGTCTCACATGTTACCTGCTTTAACTTTTTGATAGCCCATATTAAACAAAAACAGTGACCCCACTCCATGATTAAATAACATTATCTAATTTATTTGAAGTGTTGAGTTTTTTGAAAAGTTTATGGGCTTTTGCCATTTACACGTGAACTGCACTATTGTTCCTTTGTATATTTTAGTTAATAATTTGATAAAATATGAAAATAAATTAACATAAGAAAATAAAAGTTGACGTTGAATAATAGAGTGAACGAACAAGAAATAAATTAACATACTGCATTATAGACACTTGCCGATTTTATTTTTGAAAGAAATTGTTTACTCGTATTTAATGTTATTATAGTTTAAAAAATAATAAAGGATGTCTGTGTAAATAGTTTTTGGGAGGAATTAGGAACTAAATATATTTTCTCTAATAAATACTCTATATGCCCCAATTTATAAGAAAAATACACCAGTTAATAAGATTACTAAAACATAGTAATTTGAGGTATAATTTTTTGTCTTTTTATTTATTGGAATAAGTATCATGAAAAAATGAAAATAAGTTTGTATTGATTAACGATTATGGAGGAAAAAAAAAGTAGAACAAGATAAATGTAATTTGTATTTAATTTTATTTTTAAAAAAAAAGAGAAATATTTGGAAAATATAATAGCATAAAAGTTATGAAAGTTGATTTTTTTTTCTTATATTATAGGATAAGGGAGTATTTATTATTAAAAGTTTTTTATGTAAAGAATAATAATTGGAGTACTTTTTTTTCCGAAAGGAATAATGGGTGAGTTTAAATAACAATATTGATTACTAATTTTTGTATTATATTTGATTAATTGATTAACATTGAAATTATTTTCCTTCAAAAAAAAAACATTGAAATTTTTATTAGTTTGAATTAAAGAAGAATAATGTCAGTAATGTCAGTAATTCACATTTACCATGAACAGTATTTTTTTGGTCGAGTACCATGAACAGCGTGAACTAAGATCTGAAATGTTTGTTCAATGTATTACAAATGATTGTGCACAAAAGTAATTTCTATAGTAAAAGGGAGGTGAGTTAGTAAGGGAACAAAAACTATTAAAATATGACAGCCAATTTTTATTTTTTTTGGACACAACTGGTTTGCACTGCCACCTGTCCATTATAATTCGATTTTTCCATCGTGGGAAATAAGTTCAGTTATCCATACTATTGGATGGGAAAATATACAAGAAGCTCCCACCGGCTTAGTGGCAAGATTGAAATTTTTCAAATTTTTTGAACTTCTAGCATAGTTACACGTATCGCCATTTGCCAATACCGCCATTTGATTTGGCGATAATGTACTACAGGATAAAAAAAATAACCGCCCAATGACACATGTCACGTTCCGCCAATACCGCAATCCACGGGTCATTTATGTTAATAACTAGTGTGTTAACCCGTGCAATGCACGGGTGATAGGTTATTAATTTTTAATTGAAAAAATATATTATTTTTTATTTATCAATGAAATTTATTTATCTCGTGTTTTTTCAAATATGTCCATGTTTTTCTTTTTGCCGCAATGACAAA
>Ga0228711_1008197_pt1 | contig 14776 bp, 11 predicted proteins | sample MedpolnodulmetaG_2_FD_177996 | JGI IMG/M metagenome (GOLD analysis project Ga0228711, IMG submission 177996) | Root nodule microbial communities from Medicago polymorpha collected in Santa Monica, California, United States - brown nodules | ecosystem: Host-associated > Plants > Roots > Nodule...
TGCTTCGTTGTCATGGGTTCCTTGAAAGTGTGTATTTGAAAAATTCATAGCTGTGAAAATTTGATTGGGCATGTTTGGCTCAACGATATCATTAGTGCATGATATTTCAACTTCATTTCCTTTTTCTTTCCGTCGTTTATAATTTTCTCGTTTTTGAAGTAGTCGTTGTTGTGTTTGCTCATTGTACATTCTCTGTTTTCTTTTCCTTTCATATTCTGCCCTTACTTTCTGGTGATCCTTCCTCGATAGTTGACTTTTGTTATTTCCCATTTTTCAAATAAGAACTGTCAAAATTAAAAGATTAATAATTAATAATGAAAGAGATTTATTTTTTTTTGTTTTAAAGGGGTAATAAGGAAAGAGTTAGTAAAAGTACCATGCATATATTTAATTTTTTTAACAAAAGAAGACATAAATTTTTAATATTTTTTATCAATGTATGACTATGATATTTGTTCAAATAGTGACATCCATCTCTGTTACATACGTTGTAGAAGTTATATTGCCTTTATTAAACAAAATAATGATTTATTTAATAATTAAAAAAAAACTACGGTTCTCTTTATATATAAAAAAAGGCACGCTATCATAATTTGTATAAGAAATTATAAACCAACAAAATCAAATGATCCTTGAAATTAATCGACTTTGATTAGTTGTAACATGAAAAAAAAAGATAAAAACTTACAAGTTAATTCTAAATTCTGATGCAGAGGGCTAAGAGAGGTTGAGAAAAACTAAACAATGCGGGAACGAATTATGAACTGTGAGAATCCTACTTATTAATATTTAATGTTTAATATAGTGCTAACAAATCTTTTTCTAAAATATTGAGTCCTAATCTTTTTTTTAGATGATTTAAAGTACAATCTTTAACATTATTTTTTGCTCACGTTTGTTATTAATTTTTTTTTAGAGGATTTAAAGTCAAATATTTAACAATAATTTTTTCTCACGTTTGTTACTAATCTTTTTTTAGAGGATTTAAAGCCCAATCTTTGACAATATTTTTTGCTCACGTTTGTTACTAATCTTTTTTAGAGGATTTAAAGTCCAATCTTTGACATTATTTTTTGCTCACGTTTGTTGCTAATATTTTTTTAGAGGATTTAAAGTCCAATCTTTACCATTATTTTTTGCTCACGTTTGTTACTATTGATCAAAGGATAAGGAAGAGTAACTTTTATTAATATAATAAAATAATATGAAAATACTGTTTTTAGTGTAAGGGATATGAAAATACTTAGCAATCTTTGTCGGTTGTATTGAGGGGAACAACACAAATGTACAACATAAAAGCTGCTGATAAAAAAGGAACATGAGTTTTTGTATTGTGCTAGTTTTTTGTGAGTTTGATTTGTGTTTACGGAGGTTTTTTTTGTGAGTTTGATTTGTGTTTACGGAGGTAAAAGAGGGTTAACAGGGATGATTAGTGGCATGCATTAGTAATCAACGTGTTATTTTATAATTGGCTAACAGTAAGAACCGTTCATAAGGAACCGTGGGTAAGTTTTCTCCTTAAATTAAATTTATTGTTATATATTTGTTACATGTGTTATTTGTATTTAAAATAAAATTAAAATTTAAAATTAAGGGTATTTTTGGAAAGAAAAGTTCAACCCAAAAACATGCTGAAATGAGTAGTTTTCTTTATATATAATATAGATGTCTGGATACTCACCGGTTGATGAAGCTTTTTAGACTCCTAGTAATACCAAAATAAAAAGTAATATAATACTGATTAACTTTAAAATCTTCTAAAAGTTGATTAACTTTTTAAAAATATACTACTGATATTACATATGCTTTTGATAACCATTAAGTTCTACAAAACTAATTTACATTCATCAACAAACAACTATAGAATGAATACCATTGGAAAATGTTAACAATGAAGGATAACAACTAAAATACTCCACATGCTGCCCTTTCTCCATATACCAATTGAAGTGTATAACACAGAATAGAATAAACCATTCCAATCTGTCCGTGCAGAAGTTGCGGGAAAAGAAGTGCATAATATACACCTACAGACAAGAAAGGCAATGAACCAAATTTTGATTTCTAGGAATCAATTAAAGTTTTATAAAGCCTGAAACTATTTCAAAAAATAACTTCTACCATTGATCCTGAAAATTGGATACACCCTACAACATATCAAAATTTAAACAAGGATTGCAAGCTGGAAGACCAGTCTTCTCTAAAAGGCCTATTTTGTACACATGGTCAACGTCCAAATATGGATAAAATATTTTTCAATTATCTCAATCAAATGTGTACGATTAGGAAAGTGATGAGATCAAGAGTTCACTAAACATGTGGAAGGAAACCTATAAAAAATTCACTTGACAAGAATTATTAAAAGTCCAATTTTCATCATTTTAATATGTAATTTTCATTTTTATTTTTTGGTGGATTTTTAGATGATCTTTTGTATTCTCCTAGCCTCTCTAAATGCTTCAAAGTAGTGCTCTAAGTCATTATAGTGGCTAGTGGGAATTTTAATCATGTTAGTGCCTATTTCCTAGGTAATAAATATGCACTTACCATTGTATTTGATAAATGCATGGCGGTGGAAATTTATCACTAGTATTTCAATCCTAGGCTATAAATAAGAAGCTCATGTACTTCTCAAATCACAATTTGAAGATTAATATATTTGATTTTTCTCTATTGTGAAAATTTTCCCTTTGTTCTTGGGATAAGAACTTTTATGGTGTTGGTTCTATCGGCAGGTCGCAGTTAGGGTTGCACTTTGTTTGATAACTTTGGTTCTACCGGCAGGTCGCGGTTAGGGTCAAGTTACCTATTTTTAAGATAGTCCTATCAGTCACGTATCAGAAAGTAATATAAAAAATAACAGTTCAGCTCATAGTCTAAAGGCATGGAAACTCAGATAACAGAATTAACCATATGAACGTCAATAATTTACATCAGACTGAGAAGTTAAAACAAAGATGATTGAGACAATAGCGTTGAAAGAAAACTGTACATACCAGAATAAAATCAAAACAAAGACAGCAAAAGTGATTTTTTCAAAAACTGAAGGCATAATCTTACCTCTGACTCCAGCTCCTTCTCCAAGATACAAACCAAACTAGTTTCATCAATTATGAGCGCCAATGGAGTAGTGTTTCTTTTTTCCTTTCTTAGATTCGACTTGGGCTTGCCTGATGACTGTGTCATTGGGAATATCAAGATCACCATGTTTAGGATTGGTTTTGTGCTTTAGATTCTGATGTTCTCCACTTGAAGATCTCACACCAAATTTATCTCTAGCATCAGCCAGAAGGTTTCTGCATTCAACCTCTGAGGTACCATTTATAATTATCTGCTACATATTTGCGCAGAGAAGTTTGCACGACAGACCAATTGAAATTTCAGTCTCTAGCTTATCACCAGACCTTAATTCCAGCTAGCCGTAGAGACTCAATGGCTTCTGTTTCTCCCTCTTGCAGCTTGTCCTCAACTCTAGTTGCTCCAAGTAGGTTTGGTTTGCATTCTACATGTGATGTTCTTTGACGTAGTTTTGGAGCTCGGTCAATCAATGAAGTGTTGGCCTCTTCATACATGCTTTGCCAATCCTTAAATTTTGCATCTGAAAGATCACTTGAGGCAATTACAAGAGTCCTTAAAAACCTTGGAAGAATATTCACTCAAATGACTCTGAGTTGGATGCTTAATGCAAATGTTGCTTGCATAGTCATTTGCTAAAATGCTAAACTTTGAAATGTCGGCACTTTTAACAAACATTGTCGGGAAATCCAATAACAACATACATCCTCTTTTGCACTCTATCAAACTCATGCAGGCCCAATACGTCCAACCTATACATATATATTCATTACAAATAATAGTACAACATGTGATCTCCCACCAAGTCTAAATGGAACTCGCTGTTTACTTGATCTTCTCACCATTGACGTCCAAAAAGACACCCTTTGCTAAAAAATGCGTACATCTATAAGAAGAGGCAGTAGAAACTAGAGCTTGTTCATCAGGAGATTCTTCCTGGTAAACAATACTTTCTATATCTTCATTTGATTCGCTTGTTCCAGAATATGACAAGTTTTTGCCAATAAGAATAGAGATCACATTACTACAAGCAGCTAATATGAGGAAAAACCCAAAAGCAGCTAATATAAGGAAAAACTCACAAGCATCAATTCTTTGATTTGTACTTGGTTCTTTATGAAAAATTGCTATCAGTTCAGAATCAACATCAATTTTAGATTTGAGGCACCTACATTGGCCACAAACATCTGTGGCAAAACATTACATACATATGTATGCATATGCACTAGCAAATTTGACAAAACATCATTAGTTTGACAGTGATTTATGATGAGTATTCATGCAGCCAATGACTTGGATCGTGATATATAACTTTTTGTGCAAAGGAATTGTGATATATAACTGAAAAATGAGGTTCGTAATAGAAAAATTATTGAAGAACATGGAGATATCGTCAGGAAATTCTAAGAGATAGAAAGATGAAGACAAAAAGGAAGCTATTCACACATATAATAGAAATAAAGCATTGGGTATGAAATAAACAAAATAAATAGGTCAATAACAACACTGATTTCAATCGTTACGTTACATGGTAGCATAGCTTGTGTCTTTCCACACTACATCACCCCAAGTTTAACCTCGAGGACAAGATGGCCAGTTTTCGATACTGACAAAACGTTGGACGACATTTCAAGAGATCTTTCCATTAAGGGCTGTCTTAAGTGCTTCCAGTCTTGAGTAGATTTGGTATGGAGTCGTCGTAAATCCCTTGAAGGCCAAAATCTCAGGCTCACCTTCTCGGGATGAGTTGCCAACAACAGTCAGTTGTGCCCAATCATCTGGTGCATTCTTGCCAAACTTCCAAACTACCCATGGCTGTTGGGGAAGTTCTTCCTTGGCTGCCTCCTCAACAACATGGTGCACACGATATGTGTAGGCAGAGGCAGGAAAACAAATCTCTCCAGGAATGAAGTGAGAGCTCGTTAGGGTCATGGGAGTGGCCCTAGTTGTTCCTTCCTCATGCTCATCTTCAATGATAGTCAAGCAAATTTGATCTACGGTACCGACTACTGTTTTAGGTAGGGGGAGTAGCTGTAACCCACTTTGAGCACAGAGCATTGTGCGGATACCGAAGAGGAGACTGACATTGAGAGGAAGACAACGGTTGGAAGAAGGAAATTGCTCGGCAACGCGCACCCCATTAGCCTCAAGTAAACAGCGCTGATCGCGTGAGAGATTTCCACGGGGGCCATAACCTATACAGGCAAGCGAAGGACATAAACCACCAGCTATGACAGGTTGAATTTCAGCAGGAAAATTCCACCAAATGTCTTTGCCACCCTCAAGGCTTGCGAACATCCTCGCCACATAAACTGCCAAGCAAGGATAGTTTTGGTAAAACGGTTGAGTATCAGCTGAAACACGGCCAAACCAACCGGTAGTATTGCCGGCATTGCAATATGAAGGAACCTTCCGCATCCGGAACATGATATCACGACTAGAAGGAATGGTAGTATTGCCAAAACCAGCTAGATAATGTGCAATCAACGGTGGAACCTCTAAGTGCAATGATTTAACCTGATGCATGAAAGATAATAACTCAGAATCGGTGACCTCTATTCCGTTGTTAATATGGAGATACAAGAGCCTCCAGTAATAAGCCACTGGACAGTAGTATCCAAAGGCACATTCAGGCAATCTACTAGAATAGCCAGAGTTGGACATAAAAGTGGTGTAGCAGACATAGATAATGTCCGTAAGAGCTTCACAACCTGGTTGAAAATATAGGTTGCCTGGACAGGGTTGCAATGTAATATCCGTCATCCCAGGGATCCACAATGGATCATTGCGTTCAGAAGACGATGAACCGTTGGGAGGAGGAGATGCCACAACACTCCACTGGTTTCTATTTCTGCTTCGCCGACGTCTGCTGCATTTGGCCGTGCCTTGTTGGCAGTGGCGGAGCTACATTGCTTTCGGAGGATGCACTTGCCAACCCTCAAATTTAAATTTTTTCACATAAACCCCTATGTTTTTTGCACTTTGAACCTGCTCATATTTTTTTTTGTTGCATCAGCTGCCCTATACCCAAACCATTCACTTACACATTTTAACCTCTCTCTAACTTCTCTCTAAAATAATTTTTTACAAATAAGACTAAAATAATTGTTTTGACAAGAATAAGACTAAAATAATTGTTTTATAGTGTTTAATATTGTTTTTAATATTGCGAATTATTCTTCCTATTGAGTTGTCGATTATCTTTTTTTTATTTTAAGGAAGTTGTCGATTATCTTATTTTATTGAGATTTAACTAAAATTTTAATTAATAATTCAAATAGTACCATAAAAATGATAAAATAGTTTAAAAGAAGAGGTAAAATCAAAAAGAAAAATTGCATTCCAAAAGGGTGCAATCCCTTTATATATTCTTATATATTATATATTATAGAAGAAAGAGAATAAAATATTTTTGATAAATAAGATTAAAATAAAGATTTTTATAGTGTTTAATATTGTTGATATTATTATCGATTGTTCTTTCTATTGTGTTGTGGAGTGCTCCTATTTTATTAGGATTTATCTAATTTTTTAAGATATAATTCAAATAATATCATAAAAAAGATAAAATAGTTTAAATAAAGGGATAAAACTAGAAAGGAAAAGTCAAATCCAAAAGTGTGTATTATCATTTTTTGTGTGTCAAGAATAGTGTATTATCTTTATATATTACTAGCGAAAAGGCGGGTACGTGAGTGCCCGTTTTTCCGCTCTTTTTATTGCGCTAACGTTTAAAAATTATGAACAGTACTTTTTATTTATGAAATTTTGACTTTGATTAAAACTAAAATATAAATGTTTGTTGCTTTCAAGTTATAACAAATCAAATAATATAACAAAAAAAATATAATCTAAACTCTTTTTTTTAAAACACCAACAACGATCTAGAAAAAATTATTTAAGGATATAATTGAGATAATGAAAAAGTAAGTATAAATATACTCATATACTCTCTCCGTTCCTTCTTAAGTGTCTTTTTAGAAAATTAACACCAAAATAGCGATGTGTATTTTTGCACATTTTCTTCCTAGTATACCCTCATTTTAATCCACCAATAAATTCCTATTTCACACACTTTATCTTTCCAATAAATTTAATATGTTATGTTTCTCCCGTAACAAACAATTATTATCTTTTTCTCCAACAAATTCCTATTTTTGTTGCGCACTCTCTCTCTCATAACAAACAATTGTCAATTTTCTAAATATTGTGCACATCTTTTTAATTATTGTAAGTCAATATAAAAATTATTTCAACTTCACATTTATCAAAAGTTGAGAAAAAAAATTAAATTTATTCCAACTTCTTTAATCAAAGTTAAGGCTTCAACTAATGCTAGAGTCACACTTCAAAATTTTAACAATTGTTACTCATCTTATTTATAGAATTTTAACTCTTGAAACCATTGTTTGAAACAAAATTTTGTTTAAATTTGAAGATAACACGAAACAAATTTTGTTTAAAAAAAAAAACTTTGTTTAATAAAACAAACTTTAATTTTTCAAATAAATAGCATCAATTAGTTTTACTGCAAAAAGATAAATGTAATTGACAAAGGGTATAATTGACAAATCGTACCCTTAAAATACCAAAAAGACAGTTAAATAAGAACGAAAAATTCGCCCCAAAAAGACATTTAAAAAGGAACGGAGGGAGTAATTTGTTAAACTTTTTAAATGATAAGTAAAAAAAAAGCAGACATATATATATTCATATAGTGTTTGTTACATTTGTTTTAATATTTAAATTTATTCTTATCTATTTGTTACATGTGTTATTTATATTAAAAAATTAAAGGTATTTTTGAAAAGAAAAATTCAGTTCAAAGGTAATGAAAGTGGTAGTTTTCTTATATATAGTGTAGATTATAGATATAGATAGATAAAAAAATGAATGCATTAATTTAGACTGTATTTTTAAAAGGAAATTTAGACTAGTTTTTTATTTTTTCCGTTTTTTTTTGTCAGGTAGTCTAGTGGCTAAATTCACTTTTAAAGTGAATAAGTGGGGTGTCCAGGGTTCGAACCCCGGCCCATGCATATAATAATGCATTGTCCCTGCCAACTGAGCTATGCTCATGGAGACTCGTTTTTATCCTTTGTTTAAACTATTTTATGAGGAATACTAGCAACACACATTTTAATACACTTTTTATCTTTTGAAGGAAACTAAAAGTTACTACTAGTAATTTATTTAAAGGAATGCTAAAGCAACACTCTCTTTTCAACACTCTTTCAAACTCACTCTTTTATTTGGTGTATGTCCCACCACTTTAAGTAAATTCTATTTTCAAAATGTAGGGCTCACATTAATTTAAACCAATTAGAGATTGAACATTAAAAAAAGTGTTCAAAATAGAGTGTTGCTCGATGGAGAGGGAATATGTGTATGATTTAAGTAAGTATGTATATCTGGCTAAGGTTGAGGCCTTATAATTTTGGACCAAGCAAAGAAAGATAAAGTAAAATAGGAAGACGTGGCAAGAGAGGTGCCTGTTACTGTGTTTTGAACTTGAAATGAATGAATGAATGAATGAGAATCATATCATAACAATAACAATATGGCTTCTTTGCTCCATCCAACTCCAACTCCAACTCCAACTCCAACTGTTGCCACTATACTTAAGCAGCGAACATCAACAATCTGTTTCTTCTGTCCCTTAAAACCTACAAATGTTTCTTTCTTAACTAACACAAACCGTGTCAATACCAACACTACAAAGTGTAATGCATTTTTTGATAATAATGTCACCAATGGTTTGTTGGAGGTTGGTGGGGACTACATTCCTTCTTTCCTTCGATCAGGACTACTTCAGTTTCAAGAATTATCAGACATGCAGAGATGGGAGTTTCTTCTTTTTGGTGGACTCATATGGATATACTTAACTGCAAGACCAGGTGTTCTTATTGGTGCCATTGATGCTTATCTTTTTGCTCCTCTTCAACTTGGTTTTGACAATCTATCTGGAAGGAGAAACTTGAAGACTGGTGATTTTCTTGTTGGAGATAAAATCGGTGAAGGGTCATTTGGTGTTGTTTATTCTGGTGTTTTGGTCTCAAAGAATGTGGTGGATGTTGAGGTGGACAAGAGAGGAAGATCCAAGGCAACAAGGTTGGAACCCAAAACTAAGGATAAAGTTATTCTCAAAAAGGTATGTATCACCAACCCCTTACTTGTTGTCTAAATAAAATTGAATTTTAGTATAAGGTAGGATTCTGCAATGTGAATGCCTAAAGAAACCAAAACAGGTTATATCATTAGGAGCTATGTACCACAGACACCTGGGATTGAAGATGTGTCCGCGGCTTGGCATGACACATGTGATTACATTCAATTGTTTGGCCACGACACATGTCCTTTACATTCAATTATCACCGGCTTGTTAATGTTGGTGTAGTGTCTCTTAGAATTTGGGTTGGACCTAACTCAATGTCTATCACTTATTAACTCATGTTCATGTCATATCTCTTTCAATGTGGGGCCCTTCACAGTGTCTACGTTTAAGTCGGTGCTTCATAGATCGGGAGCGTTTTTGTTTTAAATTTAAACCATCCATGCGGCTTTACTTAACAAGCAACAACTTTAGCTTCTGGAAGAATTGTTGATTTCTTATTTGTTCTGTATTCTGCATTCTTATAAAATTCTGTTTTTAATGATTAAGGAGATAAAAGATTAGAAAGTCTATTTGCAGCTGACTAATTGAATATGCAGGTTAAGGTTGGAATTCAAGGGGCTGCAGAATTTGGTGAATTTGAGGAATGGTTCAATTACCGGCTATCTAGAGCAGCTCCTGAAACATGTGCTGACTTCCTTGGAAGTTTTGTGGCTGATAAAACAAACTCACAGTTCACAAAAGGTGGAAAATGGCTTGTTTGGAAATTTGAGGTGCCTTGGCTCATATTTCGATTGTATTATTTAATATTAATAGCCTTAAATTACCTAGACATAAATTACTCAAATGTCTAAAGTTTTATTACTTGTACTTCATTTAGGTGGTTTTAAATGTTATCTTAATTTATCATCTGAATCTGGTTTGTTCATTCCTTAACATACACTAATTGGAGAGTTATCCATACCACAGGGAGACCGTACTCTTGCCGATTACATGAAAGAGCGCAACTTCCCTTCAAACTTAGAATCTGTCATGTTTGGACGTGTGTTGCAAGGCGTAGATTCTTCTAGACGAAATGCATTGATCATCAAGCAAATAATGCGCCAGATAATTACTTCTCTTAAGAAAATTCATGATACAGGCATTGTTCACAGAGATATAAAGCCAGCCAACTTAGTGGTCACCAAACAGGGGCAGATTAAACTCATTGATTTTGGTGCAGCAACAGACCTTCGGATCGGAAAGAATTATGTTCCCGACCGCACCCTTTTGGATCCCGACTATTGCCCCCCAGAGCTCTATGTACTCCCAGAAGAAACACCAAGTCCTCCACCAGCGCCAATTGCTGCGTTCTTTTCACCAATCCTATGGCAGGTTTATTTTCATATACCCTAATTATGTTGTGAAAATATGATTATTTCATGTATTGTATTGGAAGTGCTAAAGTTGTGTTATGTAATTCTTGTTGCAGTTAAACAGCCCTGATCTGTTTGATACTTATTCGGCTGGGATTGTACTCCTTCAAATGGCAATACCAACCTTAAGGTCTCCTGCTGCTTTGAAGAATTTTAATTTGGAAATAAAAACCTGTGGATATGATTTGAAAAAATGGAGGGAGTATACTCGCCTCAGGCCCGACCTCCAAATTCTTGATAGTGAATCTGGTAGAGGTTGGGACTTGACAACAAAGCTTATATCTGAAAGAGGTCCCTTAAGAAGAGGACGTTTATCTGCTGCTTCAGCTTTGAGACATCCTTATTTTCTTCTAGGAGGTGATCAGGCAGCTGCAGTTCTTTCAAAATTAAGCTTAAGTAGAAAGTAACCAGCATGATAATGTCAGTATATCATCCTTTTCTAATTCATTTATTTTTTCAGAATTATTGTTGAAGGAATTTTATATCTCAAAGAAGGAACTTTTTTCCTGCCATATAGATTTATATTTTTCACTAGACAACAAACTCAAACATTAGCCTTCTCTCATGATTTCATTCTGCAAGTAAAACTGCCCTTCTTGAATGGTCTTGTTTTTTAGTTTTATGTATATTGTATTTTGGATTATTATGAAATCAACAAGAACATGAACAACTATAGAGATACAAAGCATCATAATTATTTGGAGACTCAATAGTCATACATTTAGTTTCTATAATATAGCAATAACATGTTTAGGATAGTCTTTGCACTATGATTGGACTCTTCACCCTGTGGGTGCCATCTGACCAAACAAGTGAGGAGGAAGACACCATTCGTTTTGATTCTGCTCCCCCGACAGCAGTGACAACAAATGATTGTTTCTCATTCAATGATCTGAATGAGAGAATTTTTGGCTCCACACTAATCTTTATATTTTGAATTGGGATGACAGTAGCCATGTAGCTTGAGTTGGGAGAGCCAACATTTGTAACTGTTCTATGAATCTTGACATTGAAATTTTTATGAGACTCAACAGGAATCACCAGTGCTGGATAGTTTATATCTTTCACAAAGGATCTATTGGAAGCTCTATGGCAACTTGAATTTTCTCCACTAATAAGTTTAATTTTGTTAGCATCATAGCCATAATTACAAAGCATCCGAACATAATCTTCCTTAGTGATGTCATAAACAAGTCCAGGGTTAACAGCTTGTTTCGGATTGACATTCCCAGATCCATAAGCAAACTCACCTGCCAAATCATTATAAGTACCATTTACCGGTTTTGCTGTGGTCATGATGGCAGATTTGATAGATGCTGGCGACCAATCTGGATGAAATGATTTCACATATGCAGCAACTCCAGCAACGTGAGGACATGCCATAGAGGTTCCAGATTCAATGTTGTATTTGACCTGTCTTTTGTCATTTATATCGTCTGAGGGTGGCGCTAGAGGTGAATATGCGGCCAAGATATCCACTCCTGGTGCACTTATATCTGGTTTCATAATTTCTAGAACCAACGGATTTGGGCCACGAGAAGAGAAAGAAGCAACTGTAGGAGCATTGTTGTCATGAAAGATTTCACTCTTCAAAATTTCAGCTACAGGGTATTTTGTGGAATTTGTGTAAGATTGAACTAGAACATAGTCCTTTGTATCCAAGTTAAGTGTAGGCTTTAGAGAGACCTGAGGAGCATCATTTTTAGAATGTGTAACATTAAGGATTGAACCAATTGCACCATTCGCATAAGCTAATACTTCACCCCCTGGTGTTCCACACAAAACAATCTTACCATTCACCATATTTTTGTCTATACACTCACACATTTCAGGCGATGCATATCCTCCTGGGCAAGCTTGAGCATTGCGGACAGCTATTGGAAATTTTGTCCCATTTGAGGGGACAATATTAATTGACTTACCAATAAAAGTCTTTCCATTTCCAAGAATGAGCTTGTCAATGAATTGACGATCTATGGTAGTTGCGGCAATAGTAAATAACCAAGGTGCTACACTAGAAACACTACTTGGTTTAGGACCACTGTTTCCTGCAGCCTGCACCGTGAGTATTCCCTTTTCCATGGCATGAAAAGAACCAATGGCAATAGGATCTTTTAGAAATTCTACAGCAATTTGGCTTCCAATTGAGATTGTGATAATGTCAACTCCATCAGCAATGGCATCATCAAATGCAGCTAAAATATCCTTTCCACTGCAGGTACCATCTTTGTCGCATACTTTGTATACAACAATCCTTGAAGACGGGACTCCACCTCTTGCGGTGCCTTTTGCAAGATCATAAAAGCTCACTCCCTTCACCTCTCTTCCACTTGCCGTTGATGCCGTGTGGGTTCCATGACCACCATAGTCTCTTGCACTCTGGTCACCGCCGTACGAACGAGCTCCAATAATCTTCTTGTTGCAAGTGAAATTACCACCGCCTGCACAAACTCCCCTCCACTTTTTCGGAATGGGACCAAGGCCTGATCGATCATAGAAAATAAATCTCTTTAACCAATTAAAACACTCAACATATATGGATATTGTCAATATTTCTAATCATATTGTCTTTTCTTTTGTAAAAAAAAAAATCATAGTCTTTTGTTCCTACGATAAAAATGATAATATTGGTCAATATCCTATAATAATTATGACCAACCCCATTTATAAATATAGAGATAGAGATGTGTGTTGGTTTGATGGTTGAGGTGAGGGGGTGGAGATGTGTGATAAGGAGGTCAATGGTTTGATCTTCGATATAATAATAATAATAATAATAATAATAATAATAATAATAGAAAACAACTAAAGTTTGTCTTTTAAGAAACATCATTTATTAATAAATCTTCGTAAAAGAGGAAATTAGTTAGATATAATAATAAGAAATTGTTAAAAAAAAAGAAAAAAAGAAATTGTTCTAATTAATTGAATATGTATCATGAGAGATGAATATTTCGTACATATGACGATTAAAAAAAAAGTAGGATGATTACACTAAGATATCACGACCATGACTAATACTAAAATTTATACCTTTGTCCGTAAAACTTTCAGATTCTGGCCATATTCCGCCATCTATGACTCCAGTCACCAAACCACTCTCAATGATTTGATCTCTTTTGATTGATTGAGGAAATCCAAGGAAGTCCCACGACCTTGTAGTTTTTAGATGATAATTTTGGCATTGAAAAACTGAGACCACACCTCTCATGCCAATAAGCTTTTCCCTTTGTTGGTCATTAAGTATGGCAGCAAAACCATTGAAGCTCCTGTTGTAACTTTGAACTAAGCAATTTTCTGCGTTGCTACCATCAATGACTTGTTGCAACATGCTGAGATGATGAGAGGTTGGATAATATAATGTTCCTTTAGGAAGTGAGCCCATGTACACTATGTAAGTTTTACTGCTTTCATCATCACTTTCGATGGCATCGCACACCAAGAAAATTACTGATAACAAAACAACAGATACAAATATGAATAAAATAGCGTTATATTTGACCATTGTTTGCATTTGTGAAATAATGAATAGTTTGCTCAAACCCAAACAATGTGTGTATACTATATAGTCACAAGAAAGTCCAAATTATATCATATAGTCAATGATAGTAATTTGCTTTAAATTTCACTTTTGAACAAAATCCTCTAAATAAATTATTATATAGATCGAAATGGAAATATTTCAATTATTAAGAAATGAGTAGCTTTAATAACAAAGATTTTGACCGAAATAATATTAAAATTATATTATTAAATAGACATATAATAACTACTCCCTCACTACTTTTTAGATTCATTGAATATTTAATGTAAATGTTTATTGATTTCAAGTTATAACAAACCAAATTAACCAGGATTAATATAACAAAATAAAATGTTTAAAAAAATATATAACAAAAAAATATAATCTAATTTTTTTTAATTACACCCGGCCCCTGCATATAATAATGCATTGTCCTACCAACTGAGCTATGCTCACGGGACCACCGACAACAATCTTTATTATAGAAAATGTTGTCTAAGAGTATAATTGGGATAATGAAAAAGTAAGTATAAATATATTCATCTAGTTTGTTACATTTTTTAAATGATAAAGGAAAAAACCAGAGATATATATATATATATATATATATATATATATATATATATATATATATATATATATATATATATA
>Ga0228711_1008198_pt1 | contig 14774 bp, 12 predicted proteins | sample MedpolnodulmetaG_2_FD_177996 | JGI IMG/M metagenome (GOLD analysis project Ga0228711, IMG submission 177996) | Root nodule microbial communities from Medicago polymorpha collected in Santa Monica, California, United States - brown nodules | ecosystem: Host-associated > Plants > Roots > Nodule...
GAAGCCAGAGGTTGGAATGGGATTTGATAATATGGAAGAGGCTAAACAATTTTGGCTTGCTTATGGTTTACGTGTGGGCTTCGGAATTAGAGTACGTTTTACAAACAAGAAGAAAGACGGTAGTGTAACATCATGTAGGTTCGTTTGTTGTAAGGAAGGGCTAAAGAATACAGGGAACAAAAATGCATATGAAGGAGAATATGAGAGCTGATATTAGAACAAATTGCCTTGCAAGAATTACACTTTCTCGTTGTAAGAACGGAAAGTTGGTCATCCACGAGTTTCTAGATGAACATAACCATGAACTACAAAATCCAGAGACTACACACATGCTTCGATCACATAGAAAGATAACTAAAGTACAAGCATATGAAATTGATATGGCCAACGACTCTGGATTAAGACAAAAGTCCACATTTCAACTTACGAGCACACATGCAGGGCATATAGCTAATGTTGGATTCACAGAGAAGGATGTAAGAAACTATATCACTGCAAAAAGAAAAAGCAGTATGGCGTATAGTGAGATTGGATGTCTTTCACAATATTTTCAACGACAATTGTTGGAGAATCCATCCTTCTTTCATGCATATTAGATGGATGCCGAAGAACAAATTACAAATGTGTTTTGGTGTGATACACGTATGATTTTGGATTACGGGTATTTTGGTGATGTTGTTTCATTAGACACCACATATTGTACCAACCATGCCAATAAATCACCTGCTTTTTTCTTCTTCTGGTTTTAACCATTACAGAGGTTCGATCATTTTTGGTGCAGCATTAATGTATGATGAGACAATTGAGTCATTTAAATGGTTGTTTGGTACATTTTTACAAGCACACAACAACAAAAAACCAAAGACGATCTTCACTGACCAAGATCAAGCAATGGCAAGTGCACTTGAAAAAGTGATGCATGAGACTCACCATGGTTTATGCACATGGCACTTGTTACAAAATGGAGTCAAACATCTTGGGAACTTGATGAAGGGAGGAAGTTTTATGCTTAGAGATATAAAAAAATGCATGTATGATATTGACAATGAATTAGATTTTGAGAAACTTTGGTTTGATTTGATCAACGAATATAATATTCGTGATAAATCTTGGATCAAGACAACTTATACCATTAAAAAAAAAAGGGTAGCGTGTTATATGAAGGGAGTGTTAACACTTGGCATGCGAAGTACACAACTTAGTGAAAGTTTGAATGCTCACTTCAAGTCTTGTATGCAACCAAATGTAGATATCCTAGAATTCTTCAATCATTGCGAAAGAGTTGTTGATGAGAAGAGAGCAAAAGAATTGAGTTGTGTGTATGAATCCTCGCATAAGCTTGCAAGGTTGAAATATGAAACTTCACCGATACTAATCCAAATGGGAAAAGTACACACACACTGTCTTTGAATTGTTTCAAGATGAGTTTAAGTTGTTCTTAGCTCTATCTGTACCAATAAGACATGAAATTGCCTCTCTTTGCCAATATGTCATCACTAAGCCAAAGCACAAAGGATCTTGGAGAGTGTCATTTAATCGTGTCTCAACTTCCATTGCTTGTAGTTGTAGGAAGTTTGAGGCATTTGGCATACTTTGTTCACATGCATTAAAAGTCTTTCAATTGAATGATGTTAAGGTAATTCCTGATATGTATATCTTAAGAAGGTGGACAAAAGAAGCCCGTTATGGCATTGTGCAAGATTTTATGGGAAATGAGGTTGAAGGAGATCCTAAGTCGTCAAGAAATCGAATGTACAGACAAGTTGTCTCTAAGTTCATTAGAGCAGCGGTTGAAGCATCAAATGATGAAGAAAGCCTCAAGTTTGTTGATAAAAGTGTAGATGATATGCTAAAGAAAATGATGGAATCTCGTGCACAAGCTATGGATAAGAACGGTGAAAACGGTGCTCGTACGACAATTATGAGTTCTGATCCTATGCAAGCAAAGGGATTCAAGAATCGACCCGGCTCAAAAAGAACCAAGCGAATTAAAAGTTGCCTTGAAAAACAGCATAGTCGGGCTCCACCTAAAGAAAGAAGTGCACAAGTATGGCTGTCTAGTAAGGTGTTTATGTTGGCCCAGTTTTGTGTTAATAACATTGGCTACATAATTAATAAAATTAGCTTATTTTAATTTTACATAATCATTTTAGGTTAAAGGATTAACAACTCATATGGTCGATGGAATATCTTGTTCTGCGCCTCCAACTTATGTGCCCCCACAAGCACAAGAAAATCAAGTTAACTACACAGCCATGTTAATGGTAATTTCACATCTTTTTCATTGTGAACTATCCTTACATATAAAAGTATCTTGATACTAATTATCTCTTTGTTATTAACGTAGGCACCCTTTGACGATACAAATATTGGAGCATATCCTTACCTTGATTGACCGGTGATCTACATTGAAAGAAATGAAGTTTTTTTGTAATTTCATGCCAACATTAAACATGTTTTGGAGATGCGCTAAAAAATATAGCTTGATTTTGTATTTTGAACAAGTATTTTGTTTTCTCCAATTATTATATACGGAGGAAAATTTTTATGTACTATTGGTTCCGATCTTGAATTATCTGATGTGTACTGCAGTATGTGTTTATGCATTTATAGTATTGCGCTTCGGCATTTATGCGTTAATGCGTTGCACCGTTTCTGGTTTTTTTTACCTGCGTTTAATTACGTTTCTACATTAATGTGTTGCAGCGTTTCAGGTTTGTTTTGCCTGCATTTATGCGTTGCGATTTTAGATTTTTTCTGTTTATGGTAACTTAAGTGGTAACTTATGTGTTGCGCTGTTTTTTTGGATCTACTATGGGGTTGGTTGTTAGGATCCCTCAACTGTTTAGAGGCAAGCTTTTGTTGCTGTTGTGTTGTATTTAGGGAGGTTTCTGTGCATAGTTTCTGTTTTGGTTTAACAGGTTTTGTTTCCTCCCATTTCTAATGTAATCTTCTGCTATTTTTTCAGATTCACTGTGACTAATAATTGATCAGGTCATAGTGTGACTAATAATTTTTTTCTTCAGATTCTTCTGCTATTTTATATTGTTTTAGTTAAAGTGTTAAACAATTATCATAATTGAAAGTGATTGAGGGTTTGTCTAGTCAAAACTAAAGACTGCAATAACCTATAAAAAATATAAAGTGTGCGACCTATACTATCCTAAAGAATTGCATTCTCTGTTGCTTTCTACATTCACAAGTTACAATTGTTATTAGCAGTGCTTGTAGCAATTGTGTGGGCCTCAATTTGCACTTCAAACCAGAATACTCCATTAACACACCAAAAATCCAATTCCGCAATTTAACATTTCAAACCAGAATCCGATACGCAATTTGCACCACCAAACTTTCTTGAAAGACTAGCAGCACACATTGCAACCATATACTCCATTAACACACCAAAAACCACATCTTCAAACCAATATCCGATGCCGCAATTTTAACACTTCAAACCAGAATTCGATGCCGCAATTTACACATCTCAGAGGTCACAGGTCTTGGATTCACATAACAAGTATTTTCTTTATTTGTAATTATTTCATAACAAGTAGAAACATTGTTTTTTTTTTATTGAGCAATTTCAAATTCCAAATCAATTCTCTGAGATAATAACCCTCAATCTCTAATCAATTTCAAATAAATTCAACAAATTTGAAAAGAAAACACAGCTACACAATACAATACTGAATCCCTTTGACAGAATAGTGGTCAATCCACCAGTTCATGAAAAACGACGGTGGCCTGTGCATAGATGATTCCGGCGGCGGAGGAAGGAGGCAGCGAGTGGTGGAGAAGTGAAGGCGGCCCTATGCACAAATGATTGTGGGTGGGTAGCACAGGGAGAAGTGAGGGAACGCCGAACGCGTTTTGAAGAAGAAGAAGATTATTGTGCGAAGTGTTCTGTTTTTGTTCCTTTCTATTATTTTATTTGATTTTTGTTTTTAAAAAAAGAAGTGACACGTGGCGCAATATTACTGGCTATGTCATGTGACATAGCCCGCCACTATGTTACAGAAATGCAATCCAAAATATACCTACTTTTATAGTGGTTATTTTTCTTACGGTAATTTTTTTTTTGTTGATATTAGCACATTTATTCGTGTTGATTATCAATGCAAACTTTTGACAAAAAAAAATGGCTCAAGATTTCTCTGAGGGCTTGGTCTTTTTCTTCTTTCATCTCTCTCTCTCTCTCTCTCTCATTTGTGTGGGTTTGTACATGCCAGGAACTCCACGTTATCGCTGTGAAAATGACATAGTGTTGAAAGAATTATGCTCTTTACCCAAATGGATTTGCTCATTCCCAAAGTAAAAGTCCAAAATACCCCTACGCATGTTAACTCACGCTAGTACAAATGGGTATGTTAACTCACGTTGCGTGACTTAACATGCGCTAGTGTTAATTGCAGTATGTTGCAGCGTGAGTTAACTCACGTTGCGTGACTTAACATGCGCTAGTGTTAATTGCAGCATGTTGCAGCGTGAGTTAACTCACGTTGTACTTTGTACTAGCGGGAGTTAACTCACGTTCATAGGAGACAGCAGAATCTGCATTAAATGCAACCAGTTAACTCACGTTGTTCTTTGATGCTTGATGAACGTAGAAACACTCTTCCTGACAATTTGCAATGATTTGGAACGAAGATTTTGACCCAAAAATTCGCACTTTTTGGGTTTTTGGAGGTGGAGGGAAAGAAAAAATGGAGCTTTGTGGTTGTCTGCTGGATTTTGAACGAAAATAGTACCCAGCGTGAGTTAACTCACGTCGCGTGACTTAACTCACGTAGCGCATGTTAACTTACGCAGGGGCAATTCGGACATTTGCTTTGGGAATGAGCATAACCATTTGGGTGAAGAGCAGAATTCGTGTTGAAATTTACAATGAAGAACGACTTGGAATTTTGGGTTATAAAAAAAAAAAAAGACTTGGAAATTTGAAAATATTTATATAAATCTACAAAGTACATTAGAATGAGTTGAACAACGAGTCCATCATAACCATAATAATTTGAGTTCAGAAGATGCATATTATATCCTTCTCCCTTCTCATCATGCTTGCATTAATTTTCTTCCTCCACTCTACTCAAGTTAACGCAGGTAAATTTGCATTGCCATCACAACACACACATATGCATGCATACATGGATAACTTGATAACACAAGAGGTGTTATCCAATTCAGGGTTAAGGTATTTCAATCAAGGGTTTTCATTTTTGTAAATTCTTAGGTACTTTAGAATTTCGCTAGGTACGAGTACCTTTTAGGTAAAATTTATTTAATATTTGAATTTATCATTGAATAATTAGAAGGTGAGTACATATCCAACCAAACTTCATTGTGTATTATTGTGTTTACCTTTTATTTTTAATATTTTTTTACAAAATGTAAATTTTGAATCGGAAATCTATACATGTGAACTTGCCACATCTGCATCGAAACAATTATGTAAACATTATTTTTTAATGGAGTTGGAGTTGGACGAAAAACTAAAATAGGGTAACTTGTACATGTTTTATGAGTTAAATGGCTAAACTAATATAAAAAAATAAATTAGTAACCTGCCGTGATTAAATAATTTAAAAGAACCGTATTTTTCTTGTAATATATTATTGACTAAACGATTCATTTTACAGATGTGGAATTTATGAGAAAATTGGGTGTCGTGGGCAGACAGAAAGAAATTCCACCACCACCACCTCCACCTGAATTAGCCGATGCACCACAGCAAAAGGCGTCATTTTAGGAATCTTGTATGGATGATTTGAGGAACAAAATAAAGGAGTTGAATTATAGATTATACTAAAACCCAAAAAACAATAAAACTAGGGCATTCTATTTGAGTCTCTTTAGCTACAACTAGAAGTGGCCCAGTAGTAACCATTTTGTGGTCATATTAGTTCTTCACGTCTACTCAATCTTCAAACTAGTCAATTGAAAGTATTATATACATAAAATATTATCATCAAATTTAAGTATTGTTTTATTTTCTTATCAATTTTTTTTTTATTACTTTAACTAACATGATTGCGTTATATTTACTCAAAGAAAAGATATTAGATTGGTTTAAGGTGAGAGAGATATTCTCACATCAATCAATATATAGCACAAACTATAGTAAACTAGAGCTCGGATACTCAAAACCGAGACGTACCAGTATCGAAATTAATTATTATAATTTTTAAAAAATATTTTATCGGATACTTATATGATACTCCACAAATACACAAAAATACTTCTAAAATACTTCACAGATATGTATCCTAGAAAAAGATGAAGGGTAAAAAGCGAGACAATGTTGTAAAATTCAGTTGAGATGTATATGATTCAATTTTATATATGCATCAATATAATTGTTTCTCGATGAACCATCTAAAATTATACTTCTTGTGGATGAAGGTAACGAGAGAGAGGTGATTCAATTAAGCAACATTAGATATAATATGACTTATAAGAAAACTTTACATTTTTTATTTTTATCACATGTATTATTTTTAAAAAAATTGTGACTTTTATAATAATATAATAATGAAGAGTAATCAATGTTTATTTTCTTCAAGTATTTTACATACATATAAGTTTTATTATAAAACATTTGCGAACGTATCATAGCCGTATCATATCCTAAATTTTAAAAAAAAATCACGTATCCGCGTATCCTTATCGTATCGTACCCGCACCTGTACCAGAATCCGGGCTTCATAGATAGTAACATTAGTCATGAAAAAATTGACACACAAACTCCAACAAAATTTGACTAATACCTCAAATTCGTCCTTGAATTTTAAAAAATCGGCCAAATTCGTCCCTGAATTTTGCGAAATAGCTATTTAGTCTCTGAATTTACAAAATGTCAATCAAATCAGTCCCTCCGTTAAGTTGGTCTGTTAACGGAGGTGACGTGTAACGTTAACCTCTTACAGGGCTTAACACGTCAGATGCCACGCAAGCAGGGACCAAATTGATTGATTTACAGAAAATTGTCAAGGACCAAATTGATGGATTTTCAGAAAATTGACAACGGCTCTTTCTCCTCTTTTTCATTAACGGCTCTTTCTCCTCTTCCTCATTAACAGGTCTTTCTTCCCCAAATATATAAATTTGAAACCCTAATGTTATAATTTGTCACCTAGAGTTCAAAATCCCCCAAAATTCTTCCATGAATTGATGTCAATGTTCTTCCTCAATTCAAAAAACTTAAAACCCTAATTTTTTTTATTCAATTCGAAATCCAAAAATCAGTGGTTTTTGTTGAAGATTTGATATTCAGAAATGATGGGTGGTGGACGTATGAGCAAAAACAGCTACTCCCACAGCTTCATGAGTACAAGGACAGCAGGAAGACCTAAGAAGAACAGGAGAAAGGATGGCAATGAGGAACCTATTGGTGGAAGATGAGGACTGATAGGACATAACTCAAGAAGTTGTGCAAAGCAAGGTGTGGCTAGGAGACCAAAGGAATGGATTGACACTGAGCCTGAAGAACAAGTACAAGGTAATGTGGCAGGTGTGGAAACTGTTGTTGAGAATGTTGTTACTGAGGTGCAACAAGAGAATGTTGCTACTGAGAATGGACTTGTAACTGATGCATTTTCTAGGCAGGTATGACTTTAACCAAAATATGGATCGATTTGAGACTTACTGGCATAATTTGAGGACTAATTTGATGGGTTTTGTTATAATTTAAGGACTGATATGATTGATTTTATTTGCAGAGAATGGTTACAAGGAGATATGGCATGAGAGGACCAGTGATTTCAAATGATATGCATAAACAAACACCACTGAGGGGTCCTACTCCACAAAATCCAACAGCTCCAGGAGTTATTAGAGTTGCAAATCCAAATTACAGGCCATCCGCTTCTACTCAACCCCAATACATGGAGTTTATCCCAACTCCAGGATTTCCAAAGCATTGATGTTTGTTTAAGTTATGCTTTTGGACTAGTTTAATTATTGCTTTTTGGACTTGTTTAGTTTATGCTTTTATGGATATGTAATCACTTAAGAACATCAAATGAATTGATGACTTGATGGCTATGTAATGTTATTTTTTTGGCTATGTAATGACTTATGAACATCAAATATATGACTTATGATGGTATGCAAATGTCTGTCTTTTTATAATCAATGTGTCTGTCTTTTACTTTTTACTTTGTTCAGCAAATGTATGCACCAAGGATCACAGTGATATCTGTTGTGAAAATTCAAGGACCTATTTGATGGTATTTTCACTAATTTGAGGATCGATATGATGGATATGCATATAATTCAAGGACCAATTTGACTGAAATTTTTTGACAGAAGGGTTTAATTCATTCATTGACAACCTCTTTTCATTACAACATTACATGGACTTGGCACAATACAATAGCATTTTAAACAACTCAATCAAACATAATACTCCTATCAATATCTTAATCAAGTTAAGCTCACTTCCTACACAATCAACTTTATCCATCAACCTTGCCTTCCACCAATAGGTTCCTCATTGCCATCCTTTCTCTTGTTCTTCTTAGGTCTTCCTGCTGTCCTTGTACTCATGAAGTTGTGGGAGTGGCTGTTTTTGCTCATACGCCCACCACCCATCATTTCTGAATATCAAATCTTCAACAATAACCACTGATTTTTGGATTTCGAATTGAATAAAAAAAATTAGGGTTTTAAGTTTTTTGAATTGGGGAATAACATTGACATCAATTCATGGAAGAATTTTGGGAGATTTTGAACTCTAGGTGACAAATTATAACATTAGGGTTTCATATTTATATATTTGGGGAAGAAAGACCCGTTAATGAGGCAGAGGAGAAAGAGCCGTTGTCAATTTTCTGAAAATCCATCAATTTGGTCCTTGGCAATTTTCTGTAAATCAATCAATTTGGTCCCTGCTTGCATGGCATCTGACATGTTAAGTCGTGTAAGAGGTTAACGTTACACGTCACCTCCGTTAACAGACCAACTTAACGGAGGGACTGATTTGATTGACATTTTGTAAATTCAGGGACTAAATACCTATTTTGCAAAATTCAGGGACGAATTTGGCCGATTTTTTAAAATTCAAGGACGAATTTGAGGTATTAGTCAACAAAATTTTGTGACATATATAGTGTTTTTGCGAATGCCTCATAAATAGTTTTTTTTTTTTTTTGAAGGAAAATGCCTTATAAATAGTTAGTTGTCAGATTCTAGCAATACTTAAAAAGAATCATGTTGAATTGTGCACCACATCCACCACCATTTTGCAATCCATTTCAGAAATTATTTTTGATCTGCTTCCCACTCATGCATCCATTGAAGAGAGACTGTAGAGGACCATGAGGTTGTGGCTATGATGAAGGCGCCATACCTAGACTATCATTGGCACCTTCTTTCAAGATGAGTGCTATCAAGTATCAACATATATTCTAATACACTCTCTAATTAGTTCAAATTCAAATGAATCACACTAAATTATATTAGCCCCACATAAATGTAGGAAAGGAATTAAAGTGTACAAATATTATCATCTACTTACGCATTGTGATAATAGACACTCTAGTTCATCATCTGGTAGTAACGGTTGTTGATTTATATTAGTTGTCGCATACTTTTTGTTCTCCTTTGTTTGAGGTAAAAAAGGCTATGCCTTAGAGATAGATAATGCTATCTTCCCTTTGATTGTGGGGCTTTTTAGATTACTCAATAATATACTATCTGTTTCCTGATAACATTTCTTTTTAATGAAAAAGCATTTTAACTGTCATCATGGAAAATAAAAAATTAAGATTCCTAACATTCTGAACTTATGCATTCATTCATATGCTTCTCTGTAGTTTTCATTCACAAGTCATCATTCCCAAGGACTATAAAAGGGGAACATCCACTCCATAGCATTGACATTTTCAAGATTCTGTGATTGTAATAATTGAGAGTTTTTACGTGTACGTAAGTTACTTGACCAAAAACATAAGGATTTTTTTATCTTGTACTGGAGCCTAGAGGGAGTAAGCAAATCACCCATTCAATGCTTCAAAAGAGAATATAAAAAAGTCTCTAATGTTCTCGAAGATGTAACAGTGGTATGAATTAAGAGGTCTAAAGTTCAATCTGTGCCGCTTACAAAATCTCTAGTATAATGGCAGATAGTGACAGAATGAGACAAAACATTAAGAGATTATTTATTTTATTTCTCTCATGGACAAAATTGATGGTTTTCCTAAAATTGGAGCTCATGAAACATTGCAGGTCACGACTCACGAGCAATCATCTGCCACAATTATCATTTTCAGAGCCAAGCAATACCCTACCACTGTTGGTGGAATCCAAAGGTAGCAAACATGTCTATGAACAACGAGGAGTCTTGTTCCCACAGTGACAAAAAACAAAGCCACTGTTCTATCATTGTCATCCATCACAAGTGGGGGACTCATCAATCAGTTAAAGCTCTAGCTGGACAATAATACAATGCATACATGAATGCAAACACAATAAAATTGAGATGTTAATCCTGTATAATGAAATGAAATTCAGTTATCTATTACCTGCTAACACTGGATCAGTAAAAGAAATTTCTAATCACTGATATTTTTTACTGTACAAAAAATTCTACACCAATTTGTTAAGGCTTCCATCCGGAAAGCTTCATACAACAGCACATGTAATGGATTCAACCCTTCTTTGAGATTGATACACAAATTCTCCTCAAATATAACTCAATCTCAGGCTACGTATGCAGTGTACCTAATTGATCTACCAGATTTACCGTGATTCATTCTGAGGACAAACTCAAATTATCAATGGCAATGGAAAGATCAGATTCCATCACACTATCGCATGCATTTGGCTGAGCATCCTCATTCTTGATGGAATTCTCCTCCTTCCCTTCTGCTACAGCCACACATTCCTGAAATCTGAAGCAACTAATGAGGTGGTCATTAGTTAACCCCACTACCTGCATGAAGGAGTATATGACCGTGGGACCCACACCGCGGAAACCTCTTCTCACCAGGTCTTTGCTAATAACTTCAGCTTTTGGTGTTTTAACGGGAACCTGTCGGGGATATCGGAATTTGCTAAGTATAGGCTTGTGGTTCACAAAACTCCAAATGTAATTGTCGAATGACCCAAACTCTACTATGACCTGGCATCAGTAAAACCTGCAAAAAGTTAGTTGCAACGACAATCATAGCCGTGATGCAAATTGTGCAGAGTGCAATTATGGCAGTTGAGTAAAAAAATGCATTGTAGTGTTTAATGTTAGGTGACTTAGCACATACCAGCTAAGCATGTTGGCTGGTTAAAGAATCCAAATAATTAGGTCTCACATCATTGTGACAAATTAGAATATAGGAAGCTCAAACTGTACGAAAGATTAATATCATGGTTTGTCCCATATGGGTCATGCAAATTAAATGAGGACCAGGACCACAACCCAATAACCTTTATTATCTAAACCTCCCTAATCAAATCATCATTAAATGCCAATTGTAAGTCATTCAATTGATTCAATATCTCTCCCATTAGTTTCTCATTATCAATGGTAATTATATGATATAGAGTACTATAACAAAGATCTCAGAAAATCATTTCAAGCCTTTTTTTATCAGAAAAGGGAAGAAAGTTTGTTAATATGAAAAATAATTGAATTATCACGCTTGAAATGTTTTCCTTTTATGAAATTATTCGACTTACTTTCCTACTTAGGTGTTCTCCAAAAGATCAATACAGAAAATAGATACGATTTTTTTTTTCCGAAGGGGAAACCCCCAAACTGGCAACAACGCATTAAGCGGTTGACTTCTTTAGTTGTTCCCCCCTCAGAATTACACTTTATTCATATATCATGAATAAAGAAAATATATAGTACCACCTAGAACGGCTAGTAACATCACTTGTTTCCTAGACATGTTATTAAGCCCATATACACCAACCCAAGAGCGTTTGGATGAGATGATTCAGGTCTCTTCCAAATTAACCAGAGGCCATGGGCTCAAATCCAACCCTGAAAATGAAGCACCGTTAAAACTCTTGAGAGCTTTGACCCCCATTGTGTCATACTCTACTCAAGGGATTACTCTCTGCAGTTGCGGGCGAAGGATACCCAATTATACCAAAAGAACCATATACACCCAATATATATCTACTCAAGGGATTTCTATGCAGTTGCGGGTGAAGGATACCCAATTATACCAAAAGAACCCATATACACCCAATATATAACTAAAGATTTAGAATATGGCAGTAAAATACCACAAGTAATTATGATCTAACCCAAGAGGGTATATTCTACAATGAAGGTAGCAAAAGTCATGCGAAAACTAATATACCTTTGATATTTGGCGTGCATTCTCAATTATTCCACGCAATTTCTGATCAGAGAGTAAGGAACTTGCAGTGGTTCCTGGTGTTATCACCTTCTTCTCATTTAATTTTGAGACAGCGACTGGATCAAAGTCAGCAAAAACTTCCCTGCAAAGGAATTTGTTAACAAAACTAATGTGAACAAAGTCAAAGAGAAAAAAATGGCTACATATGAGGTAGCAGCCAACCATCAATAAAATTGGCTATATTTTGGAGAAATAAAAGAAATTTGGAACTGCTACATCGATAATTACCTAAAAATGTGTCTCTTGCTTAGAATGGCTGGCCAAGTGAGTTCAGATAGAGCACTCGAAAGAACAAGAACCTCAAACAGTTTCCTACATGTGATAAAGAGTGCCAAGCAAAATTTAATGGAGGATACATTCCTTTTCCAACCAACATAACAAGACTATTTTTAGTGTATAAAAACATACTTGTCGTCATGTACTGGAACTCCCCATTCTTCATCATGGAAAGTAGCATAATATGGCTCTAATATCAACAAGTAAACTTGGTCAGGGAAACAAAACTTTGTAAAAAAGCCAAAGTAGTTCAAAACTAAATAAAACTCAAAAACTGTATTGTAGAGAAATTTCCGGTAAAGGTATGGCTAGTTCTCATTCATATGTAGTGGCATAAGCATTGATCTATATCAAGTTTGCGGCATGTACTTCTCTTGCAACTCCCAATTTTCTCTCCAATGATAAAAACCAACGAATATAACCCATAATAAGACGTACATGTCCATTGCATGTTTTTCCCCATTTTGGCTACAAACCCATTGCACGAATGAAAATTTGAAGCACAAGCAATAAAATATCTAAAATTGACATACCAGACTTCATTCTTATTCACATTAATTTATATGGAAAATAATATGATGATGTCCAAATGGAGTTATGAATTTAAAGTAAAATCTCAATTTTCAAGGACAAAAAACTATTTTAAGTTAAATTAGTCATACAATTCACAATATGTCAATATCAGATCAAATGCATCAAACACATCCAATGAAACCAGATGAATGAAATTTAACTACAACCGCCATATATGTGAAAGCAATTCAGCATCCAAAAGTATCATGAACCGAACCGAACTATGAACTATCCTACAAAAGGCACGCATATACATGGAAAAAAATTCAATTTATCATTAAACACATATAATTAAGCCCCGACCCATGATGCTTTAAAATCACTACCAAATGTCTTCTTAAGAAATCAAGGAAATTGGGGAAGGAGTGGAACAAACCAGTATTAGGAGTGATCCAAGCACACCTCTTCTTGGATTGTGCACCATCAGGAGGAGGAGATTCCAACACACCGTCAGAAACAACACTTCTTGGCTTTGACACTGACCGCCTCCTTGTCAGACCATAGCTATTAGACCGAGTCAATCTTCCAGTAGAAGCTCGGCTATGAAACGAGTCTGTCGATGCATCTGAAGAACATGAAGCATTCATGGACAAATTAGAATGCAACAACTGCTCATGTCGGCGCAACACTGAAGAAACACTGGCAGAATGTGACTGAGGAGAAGCATCTTTCTTCTCTTTGGCCAAATCAACCTCCTTGCCCAATTTCTCAGCCTTTCTCAGTGGCTTTGAAGCATCTTTTCTAGAACTATAAGAACCTGTCTTATTTCCAGCAGGACCAAACACAGGCCTTGCTTCTGAGTCAGCAACATTCATAGACCTCAATCTAGGACCTCCTGAAGCTGACATTGACACAAATCTTTCTAATTTAGGTTTCACAACCCACCAATACACACAATCAATCACCGACCAAATTCTTCTTCTTTTTTTCCTCACTGCACACCCTTTTGAAAATTCTAATTATCAATCAAAACTACCCATAAAAATCTACTAAAACCTAGAAAGAAACTATCATATCGAACTTTTAACAAACACCTGGTGCACAATGAAGTGACCCAAAAAACAGATCTTGAATTTTCAGGCTTCAAAATGAACTACGAAAACCCCATTTCTTTGAAACCCAAAATGGGAAGCCTAGAAAAGGTTAAAGCTGATTGGATTTAGGAAAATGGGTTGACTTTTTGGGAGCAAAATTAGGGTTTAGTTTAGCTATGAAATTAGCTGAAGAGAACCTCGAAAGGCCAAGATTCCGTTCTGCATTGTTGAAATGAAGTTCAATGCTACCTCAAAAGGTTGGTGCCACAGTACCAACACACGTTCCTTAAGAAGAGTTCATGGTTCTATTTTTTCCTGTAAAATAGTAGCAGAGAAATTTTGCGAGAAAATGTTGGGGGAAAAGGGATGAAAATGAAGAGAGAGAAGAGAGTGGGGTTTCGATGATTTGATCAAACAAAGAAAGAAAGAAAGCAAGGTACAAGTATTATTGACACAAAATGAAATTATGCTAAGGTTCAAGATAGAGAGTAAAAAAGGTAAGGCTGTAAAATAAAATAAAGAAAAC
>Ga0228711_1008199_pt1 | contig 14773 bp, 13 predicted proteins | sample MedpolnodulmetaG_2_FD_177996 | JGI IMG/M metagenome (GOLD analysis project Ga0228711, IMG submission 177996) | Root nodule microbial communities from Medicago polymorpha collected in Santa Monica, California, United States - brown nodules | ecosystem: Host-associated > Plants > Roots > Nodule...
TTATGAATCCAAGACAAATGCCATCAGGACCTGGACTTTTGTAACTATCGCAATCCCGAACCGCCTGATGAACTTCCTCCAAAGAAAAAGGTTTAGTAAGATTACCCGCTTCGCCGTGAGTCAATCTGCGAAAGGGAAGTCCTGCCACACTAGGCCGATTTGCCCCAGCCACCTTGAAATGATTCGAGAAGTGATTAAAAACGGCCGCGCGAATTTTGTGCACCCCTTCGACACTAACGCCGTCAACAGACACCAAATTAATGGCATTATGACGTCTTCGATTAGACGTATACCCATGGAAGAATTTGGAGTTCGCATCCCCTTCTTTTAACCAATTCAAACGAGACTTCTGCCACTGAATACTGTGCTGAGTCTGAGCCATATAATGTAGACGAATATTGAGGTCTTGGAGCTCTCTAATCTCTGCTTCCTGAAGACCCATTGTCTCTCCTTTTAATTCCAACACAGACCCTATAGTTAAGTTTGAAGAAAGAGTACTTGTGTAGTGGCTTTAGTGTTCTATTGTAGGTATTTGTTAATAGGGTGTTCAAACAATAATGGAATTGCATTTATAAAAGAAAATTATTGCATTTGAAAAATAATACTGTACATGTATTGAGAAGTTTATGACTTTATGGCAATTGAGTCCATAAAATCGGTTGAAACCATAATTAATCATGAAGAAGTTAATACAATCGCCGGTGTTGGCCGGCACGACACTAAGGCTCGAAGGTAGCCCCTCTTGTCATATTTGTGAGTAAATATTGTTTTTTTAGGTTCATTGAATAACTTATGTATTTAGACTATAATATAGTTCAAATACATAAATCATTTAATGAACTTGAAAAATCAATATTTACTTATAAATGTAACCAAATGGAGTAGGTGGGATTCAAGGTTGACTTACCAATTGCATCTCCTTCATCCTCCTTAACTATGTGAAATTTAATGTTTTTGAATTGTACGTGTGAGACTTTATGAATGTACATGTTTAATTAAGTGCAAAAAAGTGGTGAATCTTTAGAGGTGGAAACTTCCTATTACTAACATAGTAATTTTAGAAAGGATAATCTTAACAAGTGTCCTTATGACATTTGTTAAAAAGTTAAATGTAGATGTTTTGCATTGAAATCAACAATAGTTGATTTTTCAAAAGTTGAACACATCGTAGCCTAACACAATTTTTATTTATGTGTTTAAACAATATCCTAATGACATTGTTTACCATTTTCCTTTTAAAAAACTAATATAAATTTTATCAAGCAAAACAAATTAAAGACCAAAGAGAAGCAAATAATTCAAACCTAATACTTTAGTGAGGAGTTTTGCTTTGAGATTGTGCTGCCTTTTATTATTATAAGAATAATGAAAGAGTATTGCTAAAACGAAAATGAAATAATATCCCCATGCAAATGGAATAAATTGATAATCAGTAGTATCAATGTGGTTTCATAATATTGTGCACAAAATGCATTTTTTATTTATTTGGTGCTGCTCTATAGACAGTGCATCGGTTATTCAGTTTTTACCGAAGCATACTTACACACGGGAGCTTCTATGAAGAAGTCGGACAATTGACTTCTTCGGTGCAGTCGTTTAATTCAGCCAATCAGATTTCAAGTCAGATGTAGGACAAATTTTAATATGGACCACTTGCTTCATATGTTCCGCCATGGACATGCTTATTCATGATCTTAACGGTTATATTTACTTGGTCTCTATGTTACTGTGGTACACCTCTACACGTGATTTTTCTTATAATTTCAATTCTCTCTCCTCTTTATCACTCATTCATCTCTCTCATACTTCTTTCTCTTTATTTATTTATTCATATTATCTCTTTTTCAGATTTTTATCAAATCACTATGCACTCTTTAACATCTTCATCATACATTCATCATCTTCATGAGAAAAAAATCCAAAAAATTTAAAAAAGTGAAATTACATAATTAAAAAAAAACATAACAAATAATTACATGTGCATAGAAACAACAACAAGGACATAAAAATGCATATGAAGCTACATATCCATCACAATAAAGCTGCAGATTTTTATTTCAATTTGAGTGCTTAAAGTTGCAAAACATTGCTTGAAATAGCAAAAAAATGTTATTTTTGTTCATGATTATGTGTTTAAAATGAGTTTTTGATGATAAAATGGCTTAAAGTTATGATTTTTTTTTGGTTTTGGGTCGCATAAGTTTTAATCGGGTCGTTATGACCCGTCTGGAGGTACGTAGAAGATGAAGTATTAAAAAATATTAAAAGAAAAAAAATCAACATCATGGGAATCAAACCCACGACCAAGCCTTTGAAAATGTATGCCCAGACCAACACTCCAACCACTATATTTTTTAGAGTAAATTACACTTCCCTCCCCTCAAAGATGCTTGAATTACACTCCCCTCCCCTCTTATGTTAAAATATACACTCCCCTCCCCTCTTATTCAAAACATATTAGAAAATTTTTCACTCCCCTCCCTCAAGAGAAGCTTGAATTACATACCCCTCCCCTCTTATGTTAAAATCTACACTTTACTCCCTTAATATATTTTTTTATTTCTAATAATCTAGCAAAAAAATAATAATCTAACACAATTTGAAAAAAAATAGTATTGCGGATCTATTTTAATATAATAAAAAATTGAATACATATTTTTTCGCTATTTTTTATTCACAATTTAACTAACATGTGGTTTTAAACCCTATTATAAAATATGAAACAACCTAAAATAAAATTAAAATATGGAAAAATTACTAAAGACAATAAAGCATGGCTATTTAAAAGTTAATTTTATACTCTAAATGATAAAATTAATAGCAAAATATTTAAATTTAATTATCATTGACATTTAAATTATCAAGAAATGAATTAATTTTTCTTAAATGGTGGTTCAAAATTAATATATATCATAAAAAATATTTGTTTGTGTCAAAATAGATCAAAGTGTAGTGCATATTTAATTATTAAGGGAGGGGGTTGATATTCAAGCATCTTATAAGGGAGGGAAGTATAAATTTTACTTTTCAAAGGGAGGGAAGTGTATATTTTAACATAAGAGGGGATGGGAGTGTAATTTACTCTATTTTTTAAAGTCAAGCGTTCTGATTTTATTTAACTTTATTTTGTTTTTAAATTGAATTTAATGAACAAATAATTATCATTAATTCCATGCTTTAGGAAAATCAATAGTATAACAAAGCTAAAGGGATCAGTTAATAAATGCATTATTATCATATTATAAAACGCAAGTAATTATATATGTGACATTAAGAATTTAATTGTGAAAGTGTTTAAATTAAAATTAATTGTCTACTATTTTATACAATTATTTATTTATTAGAGGATATAATTGAAAATACAGTAAACCATGAACTAAAATTTCAGCGATCGATATCTTCAGTATAAGTCAACCCAACAAACTATCTCATTAAAAACCTAGTTAACATGAAAAGGACATTACTTTGATAATCAAAACGGACACAACCGACTAATAGTATCAAATATAATCAATCAGACCGTTGAATATGTCATTATTGGAATAAGAACGAAGCATGAACTGGAATTTCGGAAATCAGAATCTTCAGTGTAAGTCGATCTGACAACTATTACATTATAAACCTAGTCAACATGGAAGGTCTTTGCTTCGACCATCAAACCGGGCCCAACCGACTAACGATATCAAATATAATCAATCAGACCGTTGAAATAGATCTTATTGGAATAAGAACGAATCAGGAACTTGAATTTCGGAAATCGGAATCTTCGGTGTAAGTCGATCTTACGAATTATCCTATTTGAAACCTAGTCAACATGGAAGGACATTAGTGCGACGATCAAATCTAACCAAACAGACTAACAGAATCAAATATAATCAATCGGACCGTTGAATATAACCTTATTGGAATAAGAACGAAGCAAGAACTGGAATTTTGGAAATCAAAATCTTCGGTGTAAGTCGACCTGACAAACTATCACATTAGAAACATAATAAACATGAAATGACATTAATCTGCCGATCAAAATGTACCCAACCGACTAACGATATCAATTATAATCAATCAGACCGTTGAATATTTCATTATTGAAATACAACGAAGCTGAAACTAGTATTATAAAAATTTGAAAACTATGAATATTTTTAAAATATCAATATTAATGAAGTATATCTATTAAATATATTTTTCATTTTACATGCAAAACACCGTTATTTACCTGTACTACGCCTGTTGAGGATCCTATGTGCTTATATATGCCGTAACATTTTTTTTGTATATATATATATATATATATTAGAAAGTCGATATGATTAAATTTTGAAAACCCGTAACTATTTTTACTGCGTCCATTGCGGATTTTATGTTTTAATATTTGCATAAGCACATTTTTATATAGCTTTATTATGATAAAATTTTAATAAACCACGACTATTTTTGAAATATCACTATTAATGTCCACCGTTAAAAATCATGACTATTTTCAAATCATGACATCTTTAAAAATAAAATATATTATTATTAAGACCATATTCATTTAAATATTTTTAGGTAATACGTATTTTATTAGATATAATAGTCTTATAAAATATGTCTTTTTTATATGTATAGATTTTTTTTAAGGATTATAATTATAGATCTGTACTCCAAAGAACTTTCTTTTCATTTTTTTAAGGATTTTTGCTTCACTCTTTGATTCACTTGATTTGCCTGCCACTTTTGCCATATGTTTATAGGAGAATTAACAGCAATAAACAGCATTAAAATCTAAATTAAAATCCAATGTCACTAGTAAGCACGGCATTTGAAAATTTATTAATGATGAGTTGTTTGAAAATTTTCTTATTAGAACTCACTAAATCATTATTTTAAGGGCTTTTATCGTCATTTTCTTCTACTTATTTACATCTCTTGATGACTAATTAATGCATAGTATTTGATTTCCAATGAAGATATCAGTGGAAGATCATTACGTGGAGTACGAGCATGGGAAATGAAGAGGCAATTCAATGAATTTCTATAAATGAATTATTTTCAAGACAGTTTTCGTGAAGTTGTGAAAAAAAAATCATTCATAAGAATTAAAACTGCTATAACTTACTTCCTCCGTTCTCAAATATAAGAAAATATTCCTTTTTTAGGTTCATTGAGTAGTTAATGTATCTGATCTACATTGTAAAACAGATCCATTAATTATTCAATGAACCTAAAAAATAAATTTTTTCTTATATTTGAGACCGGAGAGAGTATTAAGTATCTCTAAGTAAAAATATAGATTAGTGTTGATATTTTGAAAGTAGTAACGAATTTTAAAAATTTTATTATATCAATTGTTTTTATTCAAAATTGCTTCTAGATATAGGCAATCTGCAGTGAGTATGGTCCAAATATCTAACCCTCTTCTATTGCTAATATGATAAAATCGTACTCTAGCAAAAAAAATCATAATTATCCTTTTTTAAACTCATGATCTTCTTAATTTTATGAGCGTAATGGTAATTTTGCAAAATAAAAAAACCAATTTGTTTTCTCTTTCTTCTACTAAAATATAATAAAATCGTACTCGAGAAAATGTTATTTTAAAAATAGTCATGAGTTTTCAAAGATGAGTGATATGGTCTGAAAAAAGTATAATAACTCATAAATATGTGTCATACGTCGTTCATCGTAAACGTACAAGAGTCTTTGGAATTTCTCTCAAATTAAAAAAAAAAGTCTTTGAAATATCCCTTAAAAAAGTCTTTGGAAATGTAAACTCTAAATCAGTAGATATTAGTTTTATTAATATTAGCTATTTTAATTTTATTTTTAATAATTGTTTTTGAAAGAATTTTTAATAAAATTATAATTAGGTATCTACTACAATATTAAATAAAATAAATGTGAACATAGTATAATCAATCAGACCGTTGAATATGACCTTATTGAAATAAGAACGAAGCAGGAACTGGAATTTCGGAAATCGGAATATTCGATATAAGTCGATCTAACGAACTATCCCATTAAAAACCTACTCCCTCCGTTTCAAAATACATGTCCAAGTCAACCACTTCACATATGCCAATGCACAATTTTGACCGTTAATATCTTTAATTATCTAAAGTAAAAAATTATAAAAATTTAATATTTTGAAAATATTTGTCGAGACAAATCAAACATCTTACATGCTAATATTTGTATTTATACATTAGTAAAAAAGTATGGTCAAAGTAAGTCAAGTGAATAGTGCACACTGCAAAAATTGGACATGTATTTTGAAATGGAGGAGTAGTAAACAAGGAAGGACATTGCTCTGACGATCAAAACGGACCCAACCGACTAACGCTATCATATATAATTAATCATAAACCTAATCAACTTGGAAGGACATTGCTCCGACGATCAAAACGGATCCAACCGACTAACGCTATCATATATAATCAATCGGACCGTTGAATATGACCTTACTGAAATAAGAACGAAGCAGGAACTGGAATTTCGGAAATCGGAATCTTCGATGTAAGTTGATGTGACGAACTATCCCATTAGAAACCTAGTAAACATGGAAGGACATTGCTCCGACGATCAAAACGGACCCAACCGACTAACGCTATCATATATAATCAATCGGACCGTTGAATATGACCTTACTCGAATAAGAACGAAGCAGGAACTGGAATTTTGGAAATCAGAATCTTCGGTGTAAGTCGATCTTATAAACTATCCCATAGAAACCTAGTCAACATGGAACGACATTACTCAAACGAGCAAAACGAAAGTCAGACACATTAGCCAGAATCAATGATTTCAATATCAATTTTCCTCACCACATAATAAAACGTACATTTTTTTTTTTACAAAATGAAACGTATACTTGTTTGACACTTTTTTTTTTACTGATATGAGAGTGTCAAGATGATAAAATTTTAAAATCTCATATGACTATTTTTAAATTATCGACATTAATGTAGTTTTTCTATTTTTTTTATTTTTATATGTAAAACACCGTTAAATATTTGCACTACTTCCGTTGGGGACTTTTTGTCCTCATATTTGTTGAAGCAAATTTTTATGTATCAATATAAGAAAGTCAATGTGATAAAATAATGAAAACTCACTATTTTCAAAATTATCACATTATTGTAGCGGTTCTAGTAAAAAAAAGTTATATTTTATATGCAAATTTTATGTGCTTATAATTGTGGAAGCAAATTTTAAGTATAGATATGAGAAAGTCGATGTAGTATTTTTTAAAACTGATGACTATTTTCAAACTTTAAAATTAATGAAGTATTTTTATTATATACTTTTTTAACATTTTATATGCAAAACACTGTTATCTATTTGCACTGTGCACGTTGTAAACTATGTGTTTATATTTGCGAAAACAAATTTTTATGTACTGATATGCGAAAGTTGATAAGATAAAATTTTGAAAACTTATGATTGTTTTCAAAATATCAATATTAATGTAGTGTTTCTATTAAAAATATTTTTTTCTTTTATATGCAAAACATAGTTAACTATTTGTACTAGCCCATTGCGGATTGTATGTGCTTATATCTGAATAAGCAAATTTTCATGTAGCGATGTTTATGATAAAATATTAAAAATCATGACTATTTTTGAAATAGCAATATTAATGTCCACCATTAAAAATCGCGATTATTTTCAAATCACGGCATCTTTAAAAATAATTTTGTTTTTTGAATAAAAATATATTAATATTACGACCAGATTCATTTAAATATTTTTAGCTAATGCATATTTTATTAGATACAATAGTCTTATAAAAAGGTGTCCTTTTTTTTATATATATTTATTTTAGAAAAGCATTTTTTTTTTTACAATCATAAACTCATATTATTTCACTTCTTAAAAGAGTCTCAATACAAGATGGAATCAAATCAAACTGTTGGTGACGAGCATGTAATCTTGACGCCCCTGCTAAAGTATGAGCGACAAAATTAGCTTGTCTCCTAGCAAAACTTATCTTAAAGTTTGGATGTTGTTGTAAGAGAGCTTGACAATCGGATATAATACTACCAAACTCTGCTTGCTTGGTATTCCTATCAACTATGCTATCGACCACTAGCTTACAATCTAGTTCTATAAGCACCTTCGATAGGCCTAATCTACCAAGCCAAGAAATAGCATCACAAAATCCTATTGCTTCCGCTTCTTGAGGAGGTGGGTTGCCTTCATGCCAACATGTTGCTGCCTTTAAGAAATGGCCCCTAGAGTTCTGAATACACATACCAATACCAAAACACCTCTGCGCCTCAAACAACGCCGCATCTACATTGCATTTCACGAAATCCTCAACTGGTGGTTGCCAAGCTTCTATATGTTGTTGCTAATGTTGTATCAATGCTGCTGGTCTAGACCGCACTTCCTGCCATTGGAAAAGAGATTCACGTGCAAGTTGGACAACTATATTGATAGTCTTTAAATCACCGTCCCACACTTTGTCATTACGACGGCGCCATAAACACCATAGCATTATAGCGATGTCATTACTTTTGTCACTTGTTAACCTGCTCAACAAAGAAAAAAAGCAATCCACAAAACTAGTAGCAGTATTCACAGTGTCTCAGATTAATTCCCACAGTCCAGCCGTTTGCCAAACAGATTTTGCCTCTTCGCACCCAATAAAGACATGCCAATCATTCTCATAATTTGTTTGACAAAAAGGGCAGCTGTCTGTACACGGCACACCCTTATCTTGAAGACGCATACGTGTTGGAAGCACTCCTCGCAATGCTCTCCAAAAGAAAACTTTTATTTTTTTGCAGTATCTTCAATTTCCACATTGTTGTCCACTCTCCCGGTATTCTATATTATTCGTTGTCAACAAGTGTTTCCATTGCATACCTGTATGCTGATTTTACCGTGTAACTTCCTTTGTTGTTGAACTTCCAAATAAGCTTGTCTTCTTTGTCGCGGTTCAACAACGACAATTTCAAAATTGCCTCCCTATCATGTGCATTAAAAATGCCTTCAATCAGCCCCCAATTCCAGCTAGAACCATTTGAATCCATCAGATCTGCAACCTTCATGTTTTCCGTCCCTTGCACTCGTGCACTCGAAACATACGAATTCCCTTCCTCTCTCAGCCAAGGCATACTCCAAACCGAAATGTTGTTACCATTTCCAATTCGCCACCTTTGACCTCCTCTAACTAATACATGTGAAGCGTGGATACTACGCCAAATATAACTTGGGTTGTGGCCGAGACGGGCCCCCAAAAAATCTGATTTTGGAAAATATTTAGCTTTGGAAATACGAGCAACAATAATATCTTGATTGGTTAAGAGATTCCAACCTTGCTTCCCCAGCATAGCTAAATTGAAGCCAAAAAAATGTCAAAAACCCATACCTCTGTATTCCTTCCTCATTGTTAATTTATCCCAACTGAGCCAATTAATCCATCTTCCTCGTCGTCTATTTGATCCCCACCAAAACGAGTTGATCACCCTCTGAATCTCCTCTCCCAAAGTTGTTGGTAGAAGAAACGTGTTCATGCAGTAAGTTGGGATTGCTTGTGCTACCGACTTAATAAGAACTTCCCGTCCTGCTTTTGAAAGGTGTTTGCCAGACGACTTTTGTATCTTCCTCCATACCCTATCCCTCAAATAACCAAACACAGCTCTTTTGTTACGACCAATTATTGACGGCATTCCTAAGTACTTTCCATTCCCTATTGTTGTTGTCACCTGAAAAACATTTTTAATTGCCTCTTTATCCTCTTCTGATGTATTCTTACTAAACAATATTTATGACTTCTGGAAATTTATCGCTTGCCCCAACATGACTTCATATGCCTGTAAAATCTCCTTCATTTTAGTAGTCTCCCGCATGTTAGCCCTGCAAAACAAAAAGCAATCATCTGCGAAAAGTAAATGTGTAAGGAGCGATGCTCCCCTACACACCTTGACACCATGAATATCACCTCTCGCTTCGGTTCTTTTAAGCAAAGCGGATAAACCTTCCGCACACAAGATGAATAGAGAAGGTGACAATGGGTCACCCTGTCTAAGACCTCTCTTGGGAACAATTGGTCCTACTTTCTCTCCATTAATAAGAACTTGATAATTAACGCTTTCCATACACATAGTCATCCAGTTTATCCATCTATCATGAAAACCCATTCTGCGCATCACTCTCTTCGCATACTCCCATTCAACCCTGTCATATGCTTTACTTATGTCTATCTTTAATGCAACTTCCCCGACCTTACCTTTCCTCTTACACTTCATATGATGAATTATCTCATGGGCAGCCATCACATTATCAATAATTGAACGGTTTTCTACAAACACAGACTGTTCTTGAGATATACAATTTTGCAAAAGGGGTTTGAGTCTGTTCGCCAAGACCTTTGAAATAATCTTATAAATAACATTACATAATGAAATAGGTCTAAGGTCTCTCATAGTCTCTGGATTATCTTTCTTAGGGATCAATGCAATGTTTGTATTCATCATTTGAGAAGGAAACTCCCCATTATTCAACCAATTCATTGCCGCGTGAAAAATTTCCACACCACACAAATGCCAAAATCTTTTAAAAAATGCCGGATTCAAACCATCAGGTCCTGGAGCTTTGTCTGAATGCATAGAAAATAAAGCCTTTTTAAACTCTGAAATATTAAACGCAGCTAGGAGCATACCATTGTCACCCTCTGATCAATGTACTCCAATGTTGCATCCATTACATTTGCTTCACTAGTGAACAAATTTGCAAAATAATTACTCGCTACGCCACAAATATCTTGTTGCACCGTAACTGTTTCCCTGCCCACCGTCTTCAAAGCCATGATGTTGTTGCGCCTCTTTTTTGTATTCGCCATTGCATGAAAGAAACGGGAATTCGTATCCCCCTCCTTGAGCCAATAAATTTTAGATCGTTGCTTCCAAAATGCTTCTTCTTGCGCCAACAAAATACCCATTTTAGTTCGTGCTTCCTCATATCTTGAGACTTCCGAGCTTTGCATACTCCCTCGACATCTCTCCATCTCTTCTCTACACTCTTCGATGGCATCTCTATACTTATGTCGCAACTTACAGCCCCATTCATTCATTGCTTCCGTACACGTTCCTAACCTTGACAATACTTCACCGTTCAAACTTCTTTACCACCCTGCCACAACTATGTCAGAAAACTCGTCTTCCATAAGCCAAGCATTTTCGAACTTAAACTCCTTCATCACCTTTTTCCTTGATACTTCGTGTAACTTGAGTAAAATTGGAAAATGGTCTGACCTATGCGATACAACGTTATGGAGCTGATGTTGATGAAAAATGTCACACCACGCCTGAGTCGCTATAGCTCTATCAATTCTCTCTTCCTTCAAATCTTGACTGCCTCTACCTTTGACCCATGTAAACGGATATCCTGTCAAATGAAGGTCTATCAAACCGCTATCCTGAACAGCCTCTCGAAAACCTCTTATCCTCCATGACGGATGATCAACTCTACTTCTCTTTTCTTCATTTGATAACAAGTCATTAAAGTCTCCCATAATACACCATGGAAGTGCGTTATCTTGTGATAGAGTTCAAAGTAAGTCCCATGACTCCCTCCTTCTTTCATTTTCTGGGTAACCATAAAAATATATAAGTCTCCACTTCGGATAATGCGGATGAAATACCTCCATATTGATAAAATTTTGAGAAAAATTAATAAGATTGCAATTATAAGGATGCTTCCAAAAAATTGTTAATCCTCCGCTTCTTCCAATTTCATCTACCGCAAACAATGCATCAAAACCCAATCTGACTCTAATTTCTTCAATTCTATTAGCATGTACCAATGTTTCGCAAAGAAAAAGGACATCTAAACAAAACTTTCGGGCCAGGTCTCTAAGTGTGGGAACTGCACTCGGGTTGCCCAACCCCCGGCAATTCCAGCTCATGAAACTCATTGCTCCCGGCAGTCCTGGCTGCCAGGACTTGCCGATAAAAAATGAATATTTTCCGTTGCTTTACCATGTACTTCATCAGTTGACTTACTTTGCATCAGTTTTGTATTGCCATCAGTCTGCATATGATTCTCATTTGTGTTCTGATTATCAGAAATATCTATCACACTACCCTCCTTGCTTCTACCATCACGCATCCTTTTCTTATCAGATTCCACTATTTCCTCCTCTGCACCAGTTGTCATATTTATCTGCCTCCCTTGCTGGATGTTCAATACTTTTGTGCTCGTATTTGAAAATCCTTTCCTTCTTCAATGGATTCATCTTTGTTTGCTGCTTTATTAATTCTGCCATCATGTCCTTCTGTTTGTGCTCCCCTAATGCAACTGTTCCATTGGTAACAAACATTGCAGCTCCACTTTTGTCATTACTCACGACATCGGTATTAGTTGTTATTCCTCCTCCATGTGTCGATTTCTTATCTGACTGAGAACTTCCTTCTTCCGCTCATCTACTTCCCCCATCATGGTTTCTTCGATTTATTTCCACTCGGATATCGGGACCCCAATTTCTAATTCCATCATCATCTTCAACGGCATAAAGTTTCTCGCATGAGTCCTCCGTATGACCTAACAGGCCACAGTAATAACAAAAGATGCCTAGCCGTTCATATTTAATATTAACCAAAACAGGTGCCGCCCCTTTCTTTTTGATACTTTTAGTGCAAACCAATGGCTTCCTGACATCCACCATAACCCGAATTCTCATATATCTTTTCCAAAAATCCAAACTATTCTTCTCGTCATACTCCAGAAATTCCCCCACATGATTTCCAGCATTCCTACCCACCGTTTCCGCCATATATCCCAACGGTAAATTGTGTACTTGAATCCAAAACGGGACCGTATTTAGCATGACGTATTCTGGATTCTCCCCCTCTGTCAAAACTCCTAGGATCAACATGTGTTTGTTGAAAAACCAAGGCCCTCCTCTCAACACCTTCTAAATATCACGTTGATGAATGAATTGAAAGATGAAAACACCCGCCTTAATTTCTCTTATTTCTATGCCTTTCACTAATGACTAGATATTCTTCATAGTTTCCTTTAGCATATCAGTTCTGACTGGTTTGTTTGACAGAAATCTCCCAACCAGGCACAACTTTGGATCAAAACCTACTCCGCCCCGCACCAGTTCTTCCTCCGGTATTTCGAACTCATCGTCTTCCTCCCCCAAACGTAGGTGTTCCATGACTTATGTGTAAATCGGATGAAAGTTGTATGGAAAAGCTAAGTTATCAAGTGTTTGTAGTTGTCTCACTCTATTTTGATGGATCGATAAAACTTTGTGGTGAATCGATAGAACATTGTTGATGAATCGGTAGAAAATTGACAGCTTCTCACTCAGGAGAGAAAACGCTCTTCTCACTCGGGAGAGAAAAAGAAATCGCAAGTCGCTTATAGAGGAAAACGCAAATAGCTGTTATTGCAAATCGTAGATACGGCAAATCACAAAGAAAATTGCTAAACTGCACGACATGTTTTTGTCGTGCTACCTGCACGACCTTGATTTCCACTAGGACACAATTTATGATTTTTTTTTCATTTTCTTTAATTAAAACTTATTTAAACAATGGAACTATGCCACGTATAAGTCGTGTGCTTCGTTGTGCATAAAGTGTCATGTTCTTTAGCAATGCTCATTTGTTAAACGGCGGCAAAAGTTCACATCAATACCTTAATAACAAACAAAAAAAAAGCATTAAAATATAGCAAAAAAAACAAAACCAGCTATAAGAAGGGAATAGATGAGATCTATTGTGCATTGAAAAGCATGTTCGTGCAATCCACGCGAAAACTTTTCGCACCATTTAGCACTACTCTTAACAAATATTAATCTTTGTTGGAAAATCTATAGTGTTATGAATATAAATAAATAGAGAGAAGATGAAGAGAGAAGAAGGAAGTATTCTTATTCACTAATGTCTTTATGAATGTTACAATGAGCTCTGTTTATAGGGAAATAGAGTAGCATATAAACTAAGCCCAATAACCTAGTGGTATGGCCCATTAACCTGTTTGCTATTCGGACATCCACTATTAATATTTATAACACTCCCCCTTGGATGTCCATTGAGGATATGCCTCATTAAAACCTTACTAAAATAAAAACCTAGTGGAAAAAAATTCTAGTGAAGGAAAAAGAGTACAATATCCTTTTGAGTGTGAACTGCCTCATTAAAAACCTTACCAGGAAAACCCAATGGGATAAAACCTAGGTGAAGGGAAAAAGAGTGCAGAACATATTTATTTCTCCCCCTCATGAAGACAAATATCTCTTAGACGGCGAAGACCAATTCTTAGTACAAGTTTCTCAAAAACTTTACTTGGAAGTGACTTTGTGAAAACATCTGCGAGATTATCACATGAACGAACTTGTTGAATGTTGATATCACCATTCTTCTGAAGATCATGAGTGAAAAAGAATTTTGGAGAAATATGTTTTGTTCGGTCTCCTTTAATGTATCCTTCTTTCAACTGAGCGATGCATGTCGTATTATCTTCGTAAATGATTGTTGCATCCATTCTTCCGGAGGATAAACCACAATTCTTTTGTATGTGCTGAATCATGGATCTTAGCCAAACACATTCTCTACTTGCCTCATGTAATGCTAAAAGTTCTGCATGATTTGATGATGTTGCTGTTATGGTCTGTTTCACAGATCTCCATGAAATTGTTGTATCTCCACTTGTAAACAAATAACCTGTTTGTGATCTTCCGTGATGAGGATCTGACAAATAACCTGCATCTGCATAACCAATTAATTCTAGTTTTGGTACTTTGGGATAAAACAAACCCATATCCATTGTACCT